>Ga0079225_10000912_pt1 | contig 16311 bp, 10 predicted proteins | sample Poulit2012_FD_76344 | JGI IMG/M metagenome (GOLD analysis project Ga0079225, IMG submission 76344) | Agricultural soil microbial communities from Georgia to study Nitrogen management - Poultry litter 2012 | ecosystem: Environmental > Terrestrial > Soil > Agricultural land | place: USA: Georgia... | reverse complement strand
TGATAAAGACCATGGGAATTTTTGCATCGCGAGCTAATAAGGCTTCCTGGAGTTCGAGGCCGCTCATGCCGGGCATCCGTACATCGACGATCAAGACCGCCAGCTGTTTGGGATTGTAGCTATTCAAAAAGGCTTCGGCCGAGGCATGGCATTTAACCTGATAACCATTGGCCTCGAGTAACCAGCGCAACGAGTCTCGTACGGCCTCGTCATCATCGACGATAAAGATGGTGCACTGATTCTGGTTACTGCTCATGCTTTTATCTCCTTGGAAATGTGCTGCTCATTGTCAACCTGAGAATCTTGTTGGGATTCAGCGGTGCCTGGATCAGCATAGGGTAAGGTAAAGCGGAAAATGGTTCCCCCTTTGGGGTTGGGTACTGCCCACAGGCGACCGTGGTGGGTTTCAATGATCGTACGGCAGATATTTAACCCCATGCCCAATCCTTCGGATTTGGTGCTATAAAAAGGTTCGAAGAGGCGATCAAAGTTTTCCAGGCCACAACCTCGATCAATGACCGCTACCTCTACATGTTCGTTAAAGACCGCCACCTCGACATGTAAAACATGATAATCACTTTGCTCCATGGCTTCGATGGCGTTTTTCAGCAAGTTGAGTAGCACCTGTTCGATCAAGATGGGATCTGCAAGCACAAAGGGTGCTTTTTTAGGCAGGTGTGTCTGTATTTCAACTTGCCGTTTGCGGGCATCTATATCGGCAAACCCTACTGCATTATCCAATATATCAAGGAGGCTGACAATTTGTCGCTTGGGTTCACTTCTTTTAACAAACTCGCGGATGCGACGAATGATTTTACCAGCCCGCTCGGCCTGCCGGGCAGTTTTTTCCAATGCCTCGGTGAGTTGTTCAGGCTGAGCCTGGCCCGAGCGCACCATGGCTGCCGCGGCCATGCAGTAATTGCTGATGGCAGTCAGTGGCTGGTTTAGTTCGTGCGCCAGTGACGAGGCCATTTCCCCCATGGTAGTTAAACGGCTGGTGAGTTGGGCTTTTTCCTGTTGTACGCGGGATTCTTCTTCGTGCTTGCGCCGTTCGGTAATATCGCGTGCTACCTGTAAACGCACCTTGCTACCGTCGGTCCAGGTCAGAAAGCGGTGGTGCACCTCAAACCATCGTTCGGCAGTCAAGGAGTAAATTTCCAGTGTCTGATCGGCAAAACGATTGAGCCGGTTACCCATCAGCTCGGCATGGCCCGTGGTTTGGGCACCAAAAAAACGGCGATAAGTGCGATTGGCAAATAGAAGGTCAAGCCCGCTCGAGGTATCGGCAACAACAGAAATCGCGTCATCAAGCCCTTCAAGGACCGTCATGAAACGTTCGTGGGCTGCTGTCAATGCCTCGCGGATGCGTTTGGGCTCGGTAATATCGGTCATGGAGGTCATCCAGCCGATCTGGACGTCATTAGGATCGCGCAAGGGGGAAACGTACATGCGCGCTGTAAAACGTGAGCCATCGCGGCGTTGCGCCTCTACCTCGAGACCGCTGCCTGGGGTGCGCCCTGACAGTAATATGTCGAGGGTTTCCTGGTGGTATTCGTGGCGCCCAGGGATCCAGTAGGGGAATGGGGCGGTGCGGCCAATGAGATCGGCTTCATTCCAGCCGATCATGCGGCAGAAGGCGGGATTCACATAAGCAATACGGCCATCCATGTCGAATACCCGCATACCCGTTGACATGGAATTTTCCATGGCGCGTCTAAAACTGGTTTCAGCGATTAGGGCGGCTTCGGCGCGGGTGCGAAAACGGGTGTAATTCCAAAGCACCAGCAAGCTGACAACGATCAATAGTGATAAAGCAATGACCACCCAAAATAAACGTTGTTGGCGCATTTCCTGATCGATGGTGATAAACATCACACTATCGCTTTGTAATTGTTGCAGCCAAAAAAATACCCCCATGACACATAGATAAAGGAATAGCACGAGTGCAGGCGTGAGCCAATAGAAACTGCGCCGACTTTGGCGGGCCTGGTCGTAAAAGGTCGTGGGGATGAGGGAGTGTTTTGACTGCTTGGCCATAGTTGATAAGGGTAAACCAATCAAAAGCTATTGTAAGCGACAAAGTGGTCGTACTAAAGCATTTGTCTCGGAGGGCTGAATGCATCGCCTATTTTCCCACAATGTGGGAATAGAAGCCATAAAGTGAAAATTAGCTTGAGTATAACCTGCATCTTCCCTAAAATAACCGCAGGGTAAAACAGATCGTTTGTAACAACAATTTCCCTGTTTTCCGGCATTGCCCACAAGGCATCACACCACACCCCGGAAAGCAGACACCTTCATACACTGGAGACGCTTATGTCCTCTCTACAGCACACACCCATAGACATTCATGCCGAAGACGTGGATGAGCTCGAAACCCAAGAATGGATGGACGCTTTGGCCGCGGTACTTGATCGCGAAGGGCCTGAAAGAGCACATTATCTGATCGAGCGGCTTACTGATTTGGCACGTCGCAGTGGCTCACGTATTCCTTTTTCGCCCTACACGGCTTATCTCAATACTATTCCTGTGGGCCTAGAGCCCGAATATCCTGGTGATCCAGTGCTCGAGGAGCGCATCCGCTCTTATATCCGCTGGAATGCCATGGCCATGGTGGTCAAGGCAAACCAGGATGCTCCTTCTGACGGGGGTGGTCTTGGTGGACATATTGCGTCTTTCGCTTCGCTGGCCACAATGATCGAGTGTGGGCAGAACCATTTCTGGAAGGCCGACGATGGCACGGGCGGCGACCTGATTTATTTTCAAGGTCACACATCGCCTGGCATGTACGCACGCGCTTTTCTGGAAGGCCGCCTGACCGAAGAGCAGTTAGATAATTTCCGCCAAGAGGTGGACGGCAAGGGCCTGCCTTCTTATCCGCATCCCAAGCTCATGCCCGATTTTTGGCAGTTTCCCACCGTTTCCATGGGGCTTGGCCCACTGATGGGTATCTATCAGGCGCGTTTTTTGAAATATCTGCATGCTCGGGGCTTGGCCAACACCGAGGGCCGCAAGGTTTGGGTGTTCTTGGGTGATGGCGAGATGGACGAGCCCGAATCCTTGGGCGCTATTGGCCTGGCTGCTCGCGAAAAATTGGATAACCTCATTTTTGTGGTTAACTGTAACTTGCAGCGGCTTGATGGGCCGGTGCGGGGCAATGGCAAAATCATTCAAGAGCTCGAAGGGGTGTTCCGCGGTGGCGGTTGGAACGTCATCAAACTAATTTGGGGGGGGTATTGGGATCCCCTGCTGATGCGCGACAAAGAAGGCATTTTGCGCCAGGTCATGGAAGAGACCATCGATGGTGAGTACCAAGCCTACAAAGCCAACGACGGGGCCTATGTACGCAAGCATTTCTTTGGCAAACATCCCAAATTGCTCGAGATGGTCAGCCGCATGAGCGACGAAGACATCTGGCGCCTGAATCGCGGCGGTCACGATCCTTATAAGGTATATGCCGCTTTTGATTCGGCCGTGAAGCACGAGGGTCAGCCCACTGTTATTTTGGCCAAGACCATTAAAGGCTATGGCATGGGCGATGTAGGCCAAGCTAAAAACCCCACCCACCAGCAAAAAAGCCTGGACCTGGATTCGCTGCGCTACTTCCGCGATCGTTTCAACATTCCCATCCCTGACGAACGTCTGCCTGAGGTACCTTATTTCAGACCAGCGGCCGATTCGCCCGAGCTGCAGTACATGCAAGAGCGTCGACGTGAATTGAAGGGCTTTTTGCCCAAACGGCGCACCAAAGCTGACGAGCAGTTGCAAGCTCCAGAGCTTTCCGCCTTCCAGCCCGTCCTTGAACCCACCGCCGAGGGTCGTGAGATCTCTACCACCCAGGCCTTTGTTCGCTCTCTAAATCAAATATTACGCGACAAGACCTTGGGCCCTCGGGTCGTACCCATTTTGGCTGATGAGTCACGTACCTTTGGGATGGAGGGGCTGTTCCGCCAGATTGGCATTTATTCCCCCGTGGGGCAGAAATACACCCCGGTCGATAAAGGCCAGGTGATGTACTACCGCGAGGATAAAAAAGGGCAGCTGCTGCAAGAAGGGATTAACGAGTTGGGTGCATTCAGCTCCTGGATAGCTGCGGCAACCTCATACTCCAGCAATAATGTCACCATGATCCCCTTCTTTATTTACTACTCCATGTTTGGGTTCCAGCGTTTTGGTGACCTGGCATGGGCAGCGGGTGACATGCAGGCACGCGGTTTTGTCTTGGGGGGTACTGCCGGCCGTACGACGCTAAATGGTGAAGGGTTACAGCACGAAGATGGCCATAGCCACATTCAAGCTTCAGTAATTCCGAATTGCGTCAGTTATGACCCCACCTTTGCGCATGAGGTGGCGGTGATTATTCATGACGGGTTAAAACGCATGATTCAAAATCAAGAGGATGTCTTCTACTACATTACCTTGATGAATGAAAACTATGCACAGCCTGGTCTCAAGGAACAAGATGTCGAAGGTATCCTCAAGGGGATGTACCGCTTCAAAACAGTGGACCAAGGGAAACTACGGGTTCAGTTGCTTGGATCGGGCACCATCTTGCGTGAGGTGCTTGCTGCGCAAGAACTTCTGGCTCAAGATTGGGATATTGGTTCCGACGTCTGGAGTTGCACCAGCTTTACCGAGTTGCGTCGCGAGGGGTTGGATTGCGAGCGCCAGGCCTTGTTGCACCCCGAAGAAAAGGCACCTGTACCTTATGTCACGCAAATGTTGGCCGAAACCGAAGGGCCAATTGTGGCATCTACCGATTACATCAAGGCCTTTGCCGATCAAATTCGTGCTTTTATTCCTGAAGGTCGAAGCTACCGCGTTTTGGGTACCGATGGTTATGGCCGTTCTGACTACCGTGCCAAGCTGCGTTATCACTTCGAAATTGATCGTCATTTTGTCGTGATCAGTGCTCTGAAGGCTTTGGCTGACGAAGGTGCCATTCCTGCAGCCAAGGTAACCGAAGCCATCAAGAAATATGGTATTGACCCCAACAAACCCAATCCCCACCACGCATAAAGGAGAAGGTCATGAGTCGTTTAATAGAGGTCGTCATCCCCGATATTGGTGATGATGGCGAGGTCGATGTAATTGAGGTGCTGGTCAGTGAAGGCGATCGGGTCGAGGAAGAACAAAGCCTGATCACCCTCGAGTCGGACAAAGCCTCGATGGAAGTGCCTTCTTCGCATGCTGGGGTTGTGAGCAAGTTACGGCTTCAGGTTGGCGACAAAGTGCGCCAGGGGTCGGTCATTCTTGAGCTCGAGCCACTCGAAGAGGCGGCTGGGGAATCTGGCGGCGAAGCTGCTAGCGAGTCAGCCGAACCGGTAGAGAGCGCCGCTGCATCCGCACCGAAAGCAGAAGCAGCCGCTTCCGCGGATACCGGGGCGCAAGCATCGGGTGGGACCGTAACGGTACAGGTGCCAGATATAGGTGGTGCCCTTGATGTTGATGTAATTGAGGTGTTGGTCCAGGTGGGTGATACCGTCGAGGCGGAACAAAGCTTGATCACCCTCGAGTCCGACAAGGCCTCCATGGAGGTACCGTCCTCACACGCTGGCGTGGTTAAAAAGCTCCTGGTACAGGTAGGGGACAAAGTCAGCGAGGGTTCGGACATTCTCGAACTCGAGGCCGCTGCTACCGCATCAGAGGCTGAAACTGCGGATGCTTCGTCGACTAAATCAAAGGCTGCCACAGCTACCCAGCAGAGTGACACCGCAGCCGCTGAGGCTGCCAAGCCGGCGGGCAAGACAATTGTTTCCGAGGCCGGCAAGATGGCCTCTGAGCCACCAGCGCGAGTCTCTCCCACCGAGGCCTATGCGGACACCGATGTTCCCGCTACCAGTTTGCCACATGCGTCACCCTCTGTGCGCGCCTTTGCTCGCGAGCTGGGGGTTGATTTGCAGCGTGTCGAGGGCTCGGGTCGTTTGGGGCGTATTATCGCTGATGATGTGCGACAGTTTGTGAAAAACCAGCTGAGCCAACCAACAACGGGCACAGCAGCAGGCGCTCAGGTGGGCGGGCTAGATGTTCTGCCCTGGCCGCAAGTTGACTTCTCACGTTTTGGTGAGACCGAAGTACAGCCCTTATCGCGCATCAAGAAAATCTCTGGCGCCAATTTGCATCGTAATTGGGTGATGATTCCTCATGTCACCAATAACGACGTGGCTGACATCACCGAGCTCGAGGCATTCCGCAAGCAGTTAAATCAGGAATACCAAAAAGAAGGGGTGCGCTTCACCATGCTGGCTTTCCTGATTAAAGCCTGCGTCGCTGCACTCAAGCGTTTCCCCGAATTCAATAGCTCTTTGGATGGGGATAACCTGGTCTTGAAAAAGTACTACCACATTGGCTTTGCTGCTGATACGCCGCATGGCCTGGTGGTGCCGGTGCTCAAAGACGCCGATAAAAAAGGCATTGCCGACATTGCCCAAGAGATGGCCGAGCTAGCCAGTGCGGCCCGCGAAGGCAAATTAAGTGCTGCCCAAATGCAGGGAGGGTGCTTCACCATTTCATCGCTGGGCGGCATTGGAGGCACCGATTTCACGCCCATTATCAATGCCCCTGAGGTAGCCATTTTAGGGGTTTCGCGTTCAAGCATGGAGCCCGTTTGGAATGGCTCCGAGTTTGTGCCGCGCCTGATGCTGCCGCTTTCCCTGTCTTATGATCACCGGGTCATTGATGGGGCGGCTGCCGCTCGTTTTAATGCCTATTTGGCACAGCTGCTGGCTGATTTCCGCCGCATCGTACTCTAAAGGGGGGCTTATGTCGCAACATACCTTAGTAATTCCGGATATCGGGGCCGACGACGAGGTCGATGTAATCGAGGTGCTGGTTCAGGTTGGTGATTCCGTCGAGGAAGAGCAAAGCCTAATCACCCTCGAGTCGGACAAGGCTTCGATGGAGATACCTGCCAGCCATGCGGGTGAAATCACCAAGCTGTTGGTGCAGGTAGGGGACAAGGTGAAAACGGGCACTCCTATCGCTGAAATCAATCTGTCAGAAGCACAGGCTGAGGCTGAAACTCAGCCTGAAGCCGCGGCCACAGAGCCTGCCCCAGAGGCTGATTCGAGCAAGGCTGACGCTCAATCTCAGTCGCGTGCAGCTGCTGACCCTGTAGCCCCAGCAGCTCAGTCCCAAGCAAGCACAGCGGCCCCAGATGGGGCGGTCGATGTAGTGGTGCTAGGGGCAGGCCCAGGTGGTTATTCAGCAGCTTTTAGGGCCGCTGATTTAGGCCTTAATGTTGTTTTGGTCGAGCGCTACGAAACCTTAGGTGGGGTTTGCCTAAACGTAGGCTGCATTCCTTCCAAAGCGTTGCTACATACTATTGCCAGCTACGAAACCGCTCTTGAACTCAAAAATCAAGGGGTGGTGTTCGGCCAACCTGAAATTGAACTGGATGTCATGCGCCAGTTCAAAGATGGCGTGATTGGCAAACTGACCCAGGGCCTGGCCGGCATGGCCAAAGCGCGCCGGGTCAGGGTAGTCCAAGGGGTAGGGCGCTTTGCTGATGCCCACTACCTCGAGGTAAAAACAGCAACAGGCACTGAAAGCATAGCTTTTAAACATGCCATCATTGCTGCTGGTAGCAGTGCTGTTCACCTGCCATTTATGCCTGATGATCAACGCATCATCGATTCCACCGGGGCATTGAAGCTGCCTTTTGTACCCAAAAAAATGTTGGTCATCGGTGGGGGTATTATTGGGCTAGAGATGGCAACCGTGTACTCTGGCTTGGGCGCCCAAATCGATATCGTGGAAATGCTCCCCGGTTTGATGCAGGGTGCTGATAGCGATTTGGTTAAAATCTGGCAAAAGAAAAATGCTTGGCGTTTTGACAATGTTTGGCTCAAGGCTAAAACAGTGGGTGTGCGCGCCGATGAACAAGGGGTTTGGGCCCAGTTCGAGGGCGAAGGTACACCGGACGAAGAGCAGCGTTATGACCTGATTTTGCAAGCTGTTGGGCGCCGTCCTAATGGCTCGCAAATTAATGCAGAAGCAGCGGGCGTGGCAGTTGACGAGCGCGGCTTTATCCCTGTAGATCGCCAACTACGCACCAATGTGCCTCATATTTTTGCGATCGGTGATATCATTGGGCAGCCCATGCTGGCTCATAAAGCCGTCAACGAGGCCCATGTCGCAGCCGAGGTTATTGCAGGTCAGAAACGCTTTTTTGATGCGCGTGTCATTCCTTCGGTGGCTTATACCGATCCCGAGGTGGCTTGGGTGGGTGTGACTGAAGACGAGGCAAAAGCGCAAAAGTTGAATATCCGGGTAGGACGCTTCCCCTGGATGGCTTCGGGGCGGGCAATCGCCAATGCGCGCGACGAAGGGCTAACCAAGTTGATTTTTGACGCCGACTCAGGCCGTATTATCGGCGGTGCCATTGTCGGTACTGGGGCCGGTGACATGATTGGCGAGGTCGCCCTGGCCATTGAAATGGGGGCTGACGAGGTGGATATTGCTCATACCATTCATCCGCATCCCACCTTGGGTGAGTCCATCCACATGGCTGCTGCGGCCTCATTGGGGGTTTGCACAGACCTGCCGCCACAACGCAAATAATCTGCGCAAAAAGGCTTGGTCAATAGGCAGGTGCAGATTTAAAATGCACCTGCCTATTTTGTTTGTTCCCACTGAAAGGAAGTACCACACATGAAGGCTGCGAAGAACAACCCGATGAACCTGGAGCAATGGCAGGACTATCTGCTTGAATTGCACCCCAAAGAAATTGAGCTGGGTCTTGAACGCGTCAGGCAGGTTTATGACCGAATGCTGCAGCCCGCTCACCAAGCATTAAAAATTGTGGTAGGTGGTACCAATGGTAAAGGCTCCACCTGTGCCATGCTTGAGGCCATACTGTTGGCAGCTGGTTACCGCGTTGGGGTGTATAGCTCACCGCATTTGGTGCGTTTTAACGAGCGCTTTCGCATTCAAGGCCAGCCTGTGCACGATGAACTGATTTGTCAGCATCTGCAGGCAGTTGAGGTTCAGCGCGGCGATGTGGCACTGACTTTTTTCGAATTTACGACCTTGGCCGGTCTGGATTTATTCGCTGCCGCTGATTTGGATGTGTGGATTTTGGAAATTGGTTTGGGTGGTCGTCTGGATGCCGTCAATATCGTCGATGCTGACTGCAGCATCCTCACACAGATAGCGGTGGACCACCAGGATTACCTGGGCGCAGACCGGGAAAGCATCGGGGCCGAAAAGGCGGCAATTTTCCGGCCAGATACGATTGCCATCTGTACGGATACTGAGCCTCCTCAAAGTGTGCTGAAGACAGCGCAGGAGAAGGGAACCCCGCTGTGGCTTTTAGGGCGTGATTTTGACTATCAAGCAGATAGCTATCAGTGGCAGTACAAAGGGCCCAATCAGCGTCGAGCAGCCTTGCCTTATCCGGCTTTGCGCGGCAACAACCAGCTACCCAATGCTTGCGCAGCATTGGCTGCACTCGAGGCACTGCGTGAGCAGCTGGTGGTGCCAATTCAAGATATCAAGCAGGGGTTGATCCAGGTCTCTTTGCCAGGCCGTTTTCAGGTATTGCCGGGGCAACCAATGGTCATTTTGGATGTGGCCCATAACCCTCACGCGGTGCGTTCATTGGCCTACAATTTGCAGCAAATACCCACAACTGGGCGTACCATTGCGGTCGTAGGTATGCTAAAAGATAAGGAAGTTGAAGCGGCTTTAAGACAGTTGGCCGGGCAGATAGATCGCTGGCATTGCGCAGCCTTGCCCGCGCCACGCGGTCTGAACGCCGAGAAATTGTCAACTTTGGTCAAAGCTGCCATGACCGCACCGTCGCAACCCTTAATGGAAAACCTGCCTTTAGCACAGCACAATGGCCGCTCAAACGACGAGCAAGCCATGTCCGAGGCGCCCCGGGTGCGCCCACGGCAGGTTAATCGTTCGAGCCGACCGGCAGAGGTTTTAGCCTATGATTCGGTGGTTGACGCTTTTCAGGCGGCTCAACAAGTCAGTACAGACAATGATAGAATCCTTGTCTTTGGTTCCTTTTTTACTGTGGGGCCGGTGTTGGCAGTAATCGAAGATCAACAACGTGCTCGGGTGCATTAACCGGCTTGGTGCTCATGCACTGGTCAGGGGCGCTCAAGCTCATTTCCAGGAAGCCTAAGGGTTTTAACATTTATGGGATTTTTCTCACGTCAAGAAACGACCTCTCAGCGCGGACCATCGGTGCAGCAGGAACAGCTTACCGAATTGCGTCGCCGTGCCCGTCGCCGTTTAATCGGTGCTTTGGTGATTGTGCTGATAGCGGTAATTTTTGTGCCCCTGTTTTTAAAAAGCGATGGCGCCGATGAGGTTGAACAGGTAGTACAGGTATTTCCGCCCATTGTGGCACCGCAGGTAGAGCCCGAAATAGAGCAAAGTCCGTGGGAAGATGAACTAGCGGCTGCCCAAGAGCCTGATCCTTCCATAGATGAGCAAGCCGACGATTGGGATCTATCCGTAGATGAAGATGTTGTTGGGCAGGTGATAGAAAACGAGATAGAAACAAGTACCGAATCAGAAACCGCTGCCGAACAGGACCGTCAATCGCAGGAGCAAGCTGCTCGCGAAGATGAAAAGCCCCGTGCCAAGACCACCCCAACAGAACAGCCTGCACCCGAGCCCGAGCGCACCGATGATGGCTCGGTGGCGTTGGCATTATTAGAGGGCCGAATGGACCCCGACGAGGTTGCCCAATCCGGCAATACATCCGGCGCTGCGCAGCAGGAGGCTTTTATCGTTCAGGTAGCAGCCTATTCAAGCAACGAGTCAGCGCAATCGCGGCGCGAGCAACTGGCTTCTGCAGGAGTGAGCAATGCCTTTATCGAAACGGGTTCTGGTAACTCAGGCACCACCTATAGACTACGTGTGGGGCCTTTTGAAAGCCGCCAAGCGGCAGAGGCAGCCTTAACCCGCCTGCGTTCCCTTGGCTATGATGACAGCTTTATTCGTGCCCAGTGACTAGTCTTGATTATTTGATACTTGCGGTACTGCTGATCTCTTCGGGCCTTGGCCTACTGCGCGGCATTATTAAAGAGGTATTGTCTTTGATCGCCTTTGTAGCCGCTTTTTTGGGTGCTTTAAATTGGGGGCCTTATGTTGCACAGCAGGTAGGAAGCTGGTTTAGCGCGCACCCCCTGTTCGTTTCAGCCGTTGCTTATATTGTGGTTTTTATCGCCGTGTTGTTGCTGGTGGGAATGCTCAACTTGCTGCTTACCACCGTTATCGACAAGACGGGCTTAAGCCCGGCCGATCAAGGGCTAGGGGTTGTGTTTGGCTTGTTGCGCGGCCTGGTTCTTGTTCTCGCTGTTGTGGCCTTGGCCAGTTATACTGCCTTGCGCCAAGAACCCTGGTGGCAGCAATCTGTGCTCATCCCTTTGGCTGAGGAGGGCATCGCCCAAGTTAAGCTTTGGCTTCCTGGGTCGGCGTCCTGGCTACCCGATTAACATTTATAGAGGATGTATTTATGTGTGGTGTGGTCGGTGTTGTAGGTCATGCTCCCGTTAACCAGCTTATCTATGATAGCTTGCTGTTGTTGCAACACCGGGGTCAAGAGGCAGCGGGTATTTCCACCTACCATGAGCATATGTTTTTTGCCCATCGTGGGGCTGGTCTGGTGCGCGATGTTTTTCGTACCCGCAATATGCGTTCACTACCAGGCCATAGTGGTCTGGGGCATGTGCGTTACCCCAGCTCGGGCTCTCCAGAGAGTATTGACGAAGCCCAGCCCTTGTATGTCAATGCGCCCTATGGCATCAGTTTTGTACATAATGGGCAATTAACCAATTGGGAGAGCCTGCGCGCTGATTTGTTTAATGTCGACAAACGTCACATTAATACCCAATCTGATTCCGAGGTCTTATTAAATATTTTTGCGCACGAGCTTCAACAAGTCTCGGTTGGACGTGAGCTTGGGCCCGAGGTGGTTTTTGCTGCAGTGCGTGCCGTGCACCAACGGGTCAAAGGGGCTTATGCGGTGATTGCCCATATTGCTGGTTTTGGCCTGGTTGCTTTCAGAGACCCCAACGGCATTCGCCCTTTGTGCTATGGCAAGCACGAAAGCAAGGAGGGCACCGAGTGGATGATAGCCTCTGAATCAGTGGCGTTGACCGGTAATGGTTTCCGTCTGGTCGATGATGTTGAACCAGGCATGGCCTTGTGCATTACTGAACAAGGCGAGCTTTTTAAAGCACAGTGTGCCGAACATACTCGACTGATGCCCTGCATGTTTGAGTATGTCTATTTTGCTCGACCCGATTCTATTATTGATGGCATTTCCATCTATCATGCGCGCCTCAAGATGGGCGAGTACCTGGGTTATAAAGTTGCCAAAAGCCTGCGTCTGGCCGAGGTAGATGTGGTAATGCCCATACCCGATTCTTCACGCCCTTCGGCGATGCAACTGGCAGCCAGTCTAAATTTGCCTTATCGGGAAGGTTTTTTAAAAAACTACTATATTGGGCGTACTTTTATCATGCCGGGGCAGGCAGTACGTCAGCGTAGTGTCCGGCAAAAACTTAGCGCTGTGCCACTAGAGTTCAAGGACAAAAATGTTTTGCTCATTGACGATTCCATCGTGCGCGGAACGACTAGTCAGCGCATTGTAGAGATGGCGCGTTGGGCTGGGGCCAAAAAGGTATTTTTTGCTTCTGCTGCGCCGCCGGTGCGCTTCCCGAATATTTATGGCATTGATATGCCTAGCAAGGATGAATTAATCGCCCATGGATTAGAGGTTGAGGAAATCGCCCAAAAAATCGGAGCCGATGGACTGATTTTTCAAAATCTGGATGATTTACGGGTGTTGTTACATGAGCTGAACCCAGCGGTGGATGCTTTTGAAGCTTCTTGTTTCGATGGGCGCTATGTCACCGAAATAGCCGCCACAAAGTCAGCAGAGCAGTAAGAATCACCACCGTGAACAAGCTAAAGGCCCATAAGGCAAAATCCAGCCCTAACCAGCTGGCTTGGGCCTGCATGCAATTGGCGTAAATGCCAAAAATGCCAGGCAGGGCTTGCTCGAGCCCGCTGGCTTGCATGAACCGGTCGGCAAAGCTTTGGGCACAGGAAAAAGAGTGCGCTGCCACTGTATACTGATGCCAGGCCGCGCTGATCCCCGCTCCACCTAACAGCAATAGGCCCAAAGCACCTAAGCCGGCTAACCACAGTTTCTTATAAGCAGCTGCCAAGGCGCTGAGCCCAGCCACCACTACAATGGACAGCACGATGACGCGCTGCAGTACGCACCAGGCGCAAGGCGCCATACCTAATACATGTTGGGCAAAGAGCGCAAGCAAAAAGGCAACTAATGACAGCAAGGCCACAAAGCCAAATAAGCGGCAAGGGGTTTTCCAGAAATAATAAAAGCGCATCGCAGTTAGAAAATTAGCTGTTTTATTTAAGTGGTTGGGCGCCTTTGACCCGGTAACGTTAGTCCAGGGTATCCCTGGATAGCCTTCTGGGTTAGGCGCCTTAGGACAGGGTGGTTACTATGGCTTTAATCAGTTGCTGTCGGGTTTGGGCATCTTGAAGCTGTTCTGCCTTGAAGACAAAGCTGTCCTCAACCCGTTCCCCCAGGGTCATGATTTTGGCCGAACGTAAATTAAGCTGCCATTGAGCAAAGATTTTGGCAAGATCAAATAATAACCCTTTTCTATCAGTGCCGACCAGGTTTAATGACCAATGTCCATCGTCAAGGGCTGTTAGGCTGACGCGCGGTGCGATGGGGAAAACTTGTGCTCGTTTAGAGCGCTCGTCGCGATAGCTAAAGGGATGTTGCTCACGAGGTTTGTTTACGCTCAGGGCTTGTTTTAGTTCGTGGATAAGCAGCGCCGGACCATGGGGATCGGTGTGCAAGGCCAAGCCAGGTTTGACTACAAAGGTATCGATGACCCAACCTTCCACATGGGTATAGATTTGAGCATCATGAATGGCGCAATCCAGGCGTTCAAAGACCTGGCATAACGTCATGAATAGTTCGGGCCTATCCTGTGTGTAGGCCATGACTTGCCAGTAAGTGTCTGGGTCAACTTCGACGACGGGGCGTAATGCAACGGTTGGATTAGTAAACTGTGGGGCCAGGCTTTTTATATGCCAGGCAATGGTTGCTTGCGGGTAGCGGGCGAAATAGTCTTCATCCAGGCTGTGCCAAAAGTCGAGCGCAGGCGGGGCTTGTTGCCAAACCGCTTCCAGCTCGGTGCTTAAAAGAGCTTTGCGCTCTTGCAAAATAAATTGGTGGCTATGATCGTGCCGCTGCAACCGTTGGTAGGCACTTTGGTAAAGCCCTTCAAGCAGCGACGCTTTCCAGCTAGTCCAAATGGCAGGATTAGTGGCTTGAATATCGGCGACGGTGAGCAAATACAAGGCCTGGAGCTTTTCTACGGTATCAACGCGTTCTATGAATTGCTGCAGTACGGCAGGATCATGGTAGTCTTTTTTTTGCGCATAATGCGAAAAAAGCAGGTGTTCACGTACTAAAAAATGAATTAGTTGTCGATCCTGAGCTGGCAGCTCGTGCTCATGGCAAAACTGCCAGGCAATGTTGGCCCCCAGTTGCGCGTGATCCCCTGAGCGTCCCTTGGCAATATCATGAAATAAAGCTGCCAGATACAACACATAAGGACGTGGGAAACTGCTCATGAGCTGCTGTGCCAGGCTGTGCTGTTTTGCACTTTGGCTTAACACACAAAGGTTGCGTATGACGATTAGGCTGTGTTGATCAACGGTATAAACATGGAATAAATCATGCTGCATTTGGCCCACGATGGCCCTGAACGCGGGGATATAGCGGGGCAATATATTAAACAAATTTAGTTTTTGCAGGCATTCATAGACTCGGCGTGGTTGTTGCAATATTTCAATGAAGAGTTTTTTGTGGCGAAGCTGTTGTCTAAATTGCGTGTCAACCAATTTGCGTCCATGCCAGATGCTGCGCAGGGTCATGGCATCAAAGCCCAGCGTTTCTGGATGTTGCTGCCAAAGCAAAAAAGCTCGGAGCAGGTTTTCTGGATGAGCGGGCAATGAAGCGCCATTTTTTAGTTTTAGGCGTCGGTTGACCACAGCAAAATGCTCATCGATACTGCGAATTTCCGTTTTAGGGGCGGGCAAGAGCTGCTCTGCCAAGCTTTGCATCAAGGTGGTGGAAAGCTGAGATACCAGGCGGGCAGCCCAGTAATAACGTTGCATCAGTAATTCGCTGGCAGGGCGTTCGGGATTAGGGTTAACAAAGCCATAGCGGGCTGCCAATTGGGGCTGCAAATCAAAGCGCAGGGTGTCCTCGGCCCGTTGGGTCAGTAAATGAAGTTCAATGCGCAGGCGCATAAAAGCCTGAGACACTCGTTGTAGCGCCTTTTGTTCAGCCGCTGTTAACAAGCCCGAAAGCGCTATTTCCGACCAGTTATTGCCCAGTCCGGCAACGCGGGCCAGCCAGGCTAGCAAGTGCAGGTCGCGCAAGCCACCAGGCGATTCTTTGCAATTGGGCTCTAGGGCGTAGGGGGTGTTTTGATAGTGGGCATGGCGCGCCGTCATTTCTGCCCGTTTGGCTTGAAAAAATTGCGCTGGACAGATTTGTTGTTGATGTTGCAGCTGAAGCTGTTGCCAAAGATCTTGCTGTCCCATTAAAAAGCGGGCCTCTAATAGCGCCGTCTGAAAGCGGATATCACGCCTGCTCAAGCTAAGGCATTGAGCGGGCGTTTGCACGGTATGAGAAATGGGCAGGCCTAGATCCCAGCAAGCGGCGATAAAGGCTTCAATGCGGCGCTGGTCAGCTGGGCAAGCAGGTGCTTGCAGCAAAAGCAGCAGATCAACATCAGAATAGGGGTAAAGCTCCTGGCGGCCATAGCCGCCCAGGGCCAGGCAGGCAGCACCATCAGGCAAAGGGTGCTGGATTTTCAAGTGCTGCAGCGCTTCGTCGGCGGCATGGCTGAGGCGATGCAATAAGCGCGCTGCACGCGGACGCCGTCGATAGCGTTTGATGGCATCCGCGCGACGTTGCACATAGTGCTCCTTGATGGTGTGATGCGCGGTCATATCTGGGGCTGCTGGTAGTAAATCCGGGCAGCACAATCACAGCCAGGCGCCCAGGCAACGTAATGGTCTAAGGGTGCAGCGCCGAGGTGAAATTGTCTGCAAATTGTGGGGGTTCAGGCATGCCGGGCGAGACGGTGAGCACTTCGTAGCCAGTTTCAGTGACTAAAATGGTGTGTTCCCACTGGGCTGAGAGGCTGCGATCCCCGGTGACCACCGTCCATTGGTCGGGCAAGGTGCGCAATTCACGGCGACCTGCGTTGATCATGGGTTCGATGG
>Ga0079225_10000911_pt1 | contig 16316 bp, 10 predicted proteins | sample Poulit2012_FD_76344 | JGI IMG/M metagenome (GOLD analysis project Ga0079225, IMG submission 76344) | Agricultural soil microbial communities from Georgia to study Nitrogen management - Poultry litter 2012 | ecosystem: Environmental > Terrestrial > Soil > Agricultural land | place: USA: Georgia... | reverse complement strand
TTGTCTGCTGACACCAGCATCCTGAAGTGATTGCATCTCTTCATTTGGCTTCATTTCTTCAATGCCGCGTAGTACCTCCTGCTTTGTCCACTCATTAATGAGCAGTCGATAAACCGGCTTATTAGGCTGCAGATTATTGATGATGCTATCACCGATGATTTGCCCTTCTCTTATAACAAGTTATAAATATGTGTATAACGTCAAAAGCCTATGAGAATACCCATTTTACACATATTTATCTTTTTATTACTTTTACACACTTTTACTTAACTACATTCTTTAAATGTAACATTTTCATCATGGTTACCACTCATATTTTTCCCATCGTGAATCGTATTACTCTATCCCATTCTATCCGAAGCTTTGTCAAATCTGTCATAGGCTTCTTCGGCAACAACCTTCTGGTCAATGTTAGGTTCTTTGCACACCGAAAGACTGAAAGGTACTAAGATAAGACAAAAAACAAAATGAGTAATCTTTCTTTTGAATATTTAATGGCGTCTCGCAATAAAATAATCCGAATTCGGTAAATACCGCTAGCGTAGCACTCCAAAATTATTTTAATTCAACTTTATTATTCAGCACTATGGCCATAAGGAATAACATTAATTATACTTTTTACTTATTTACTAATAGTTTTTTTGCTGCCTTTCCAATTGCGTATGTTGAAAAAACATCAATTGAGCCGCCAACAACACCACCGGCAACAGGAACCAATTTACCTAAGTTGATAATGCCTTTTTCTCCAAATTTAGTTAATAACCTAAAACCAACCTTTTGATTGATAACTTTTAGTGTTTCTCCTGGAATTCTTTTTATAGCGGTCGTTGCCACTTTATTACTCACTGCTATTCCCGTACCCTTCAAAACATCGGTTGCACTATTTCCTGCTAAAGATACATACACTAAAGTTTTAACTTGATCATCTTTAAGATCGTACCCATTTAGAACTGCAATTGCTGCAACCATTCTCATTTGAACATAAATAACAGAAACAATATTGGCAGGAAGTACAAAAGGCATAGTTATAAGACCGCCTAAACCAGATATAAATCCATTCACTCCATTTTTTGTGTTTTGCCATCTTATTAAACTATCTATACTCTTTTTAGTAGTAGGGTGTTTGCTCCTATATTGATTTGCAAGTTCGTATGCACTTTTAGCACCTGGTAGACCATTTATACTCTTTTCATAAGACCAATCTAGAAGTTGCATCATTTTACCCTGAGTTAATTTATTTGACTCCTTTGGTTTTTGTTTATCTATTGTAAACTCCCCCTCACTGTTTTATTTTGATTTTTTTAAAAATTACACTTTTAGACTGTTACTCAACAAATGCACCGATTACTGAACACGAATAATACCAATTACACTTAGTGTTATCTTAATGAACTAGAACTGGGTCTACTTTTTTAACATTTTCAAAGTACTTAATGATGCTATCTTCTTCCTCACTAGTTATAAGCCTTACACATATTAAGTCTTTTTTTGCTCTTGAACATGCTACATAAAAAAGTTTAAGTATCTCATTTCTTTTTACATCTTCATCATTAAACACTTTGCGGAAATTATATTTATTCCAAAAAAACTCATCCATAACCACTAAAACATTATCTATACCAGAGCCTTTGGTTTTATGCATAGTTATATAATCCGTCTCCTCGTTCAAATAGCTAAAATAATTTAGTACTTCTTTAAATTTAATGTTATTTGAGAAAAGCTTATTATAGAAACATTCCTTCTTCAAATTTTTCTCTAATTCCTTGAATTCTTCTTCTTGAAATTCCTTCTTTTCATTTATCTTTTTTAAAGTGTGATATCCATTACTATATAAATATTTAAATTCATTATATTCTTCGTCGACATTAAGTTTTTTAATAAATGCATCTTTTCTTTTTACATATTCTAAGTGTTTATCAGATTTTTTCAGTAGACCAATTTCAAATGCATTATTTAAGGTATCTATGGCACCCTCTTCAGAATAAATTATTTGATTTAAACTATCACTTATCCATTTCTTATCACTTAATTTTTTTAAGGAAAAACCCATTGTTTTTAACTTATTTAATAGAAAGTTGTTGTTTTTAGTATTAAAAGCATTACACAACTCGTAAAGATCTAATAACTGCAGCTGGGTTAAATGCTTATCAATATATTCTTGAGGCTCAATATACCTGGTTGAAAATGTTTCGTATAACGATTTGAAACCTGCTTCTTGAGAAATAGATTTATTTGTTAACATAAGGCATTTATTAACTAATTGTTCATCCCTCGCTATTTTAACTATCCTATTTAAAGCAGTAAGATAATCATTTTTGTGCTCTTTGCTACTGAATGCGCTTGGCTTGCCATCATAAATCGAGTAATACAATTTAACTTTTCCTTGTCGATCTGATATTGTTTCGTAATAACCGTTTTCATCTTTTTTATAAGCAACTTTTTGCTTAAGCCCATCTATTCTTAACTGATTTACAAATCTAACTACTTGCTCTGAACACCTGTAGTTATCTTCTTTCTCGATTTTCACCAAAAAATTTTTTTCGATATAAGATTCAACATCTCCTATGCCATCATCGTAAATAGCTTGCATGGAATCACCAAATAATCCTATTATTGTTTTATTTTTACTGGGCAGTTTTCTCAAGATTGTATCTAGAATTCCACCATTTGTGTCTTGATACTCATCAACAAAAATAAAGTCATATTTATCTACTAAAATTTTCCCTAAACGTGGATACTTTTCAAATAACAATGATGCAATTTTTAACAAACTATCATGGCCATAACTTAGTTCATTAAGATTATCAAACTTAGTTTCATTATACTCAATGTTAATTATATCCTTTTGATTGATGCTTTCTAATATAGCACTATTAAGATTATCAATTTTATCATTTAAATGGTTATTATATTCTTCAGGTGATTTATCATAAACTCTTTTTCCTATAACCTTTTCAGTGTATTCACCACTGATACTTAGTGTTTTATCCGAATACTTCTTATATAACTTTTTATACCTATCGTACTCCTCTTTCTTTTGTTTTTTTTCATCGTTATTATAGTATCCTATGTCATGTCGTTGTATTTTCTCAAGTTGAAATATTAAGTGGATTATACTTTTAATATTTTTTTTATAGTTTTTAATGAGTCTGTTTAAAAATGAGTGTATAGTACTTATAGTATATCCATCCCCTACTCTTGATTTTATTTCTTCAACCGCTAAGTTAGTATGAGTTATGCATGCAATTTTTTTGTCAGTATAATTTTCTGAAATATATTCTAATAACTGTTTCAGTGTCTCTGTTTTACCACTTCCAGCACCTCCTTGTAGAACAAAATCTTGATTTCCTTTAATACAATCTATAATTTTGTCGAAAGGGGTTAGTTTGCTATCCATGATAAGCCCTCCCTAATATATGCTGGTATTTTCCATTCAACTTTTTTATTTGATAAGCCTAGGTATAAGATTGAAGAAGCAAAGTCTGACTTTTTATCTAGTATATCTTCTGTTAATTGATAAAAATTATCAGCATTATCTAACTCCTTCAGATTTTTCAATCCAAGTAATTGATCTCTATATTCTTTTATAATATCTATATTTAGACTAATAAACGCGTCCTCAAAACTACGTCCATGATAATTAGATTCATTAGTTTGGTAAGCAACCATTAAATGATCTCTAATGCTTTTATTTTTTCCATTTATAAGATTATTGAGCCAGGTGCTAAAGCTTTTTGTGCCTATTTTTAGTTCCCTAGCACCCAATAATTCCTTTAATGTTTGGTTACTTGTACTTTGTGCTTCCTTTACTTTGCATTTTGTATAGGAAGTTTTTTCTTTATCATTTTTGTCTTTTTTAACCTCTGGTTTAGTAGTATCGATATCAGTTATTATCAGTGTTTTGATATTTAAAAAATCTAAAAATGGTAAAAATGATTTTGCGTTAGCTCCAGCTTCTAATACAGAAATATTCTGAGAGGAAATAGGAACATACGAATCATCTTGTTCATTTTCACTATCTAAAATATTAATAAAATAAGGCAAAAGTATTCTTTCTGTAGTACCTTCTATGAAAATTACTTTATCCGAGAAAAATAATTCTGCAGATTGAATTGTTAAAAATTGTTTTATAAACCTAAAGTCTTGAGGATTTGAATATTTATGTTCTAATTCTTTATAGAAGTTTTTGATTTCAATATTATGGTGTTTCTGATCACTGTTTATTTTCATTAAATATCTTATGTCTTTAAAATCACACTCGGAAACAATATGTGATGAATGGGTAGTTATTATTGTTTGAAGATTTGTTATGTCAGATAGCAACTTTTTTATCTTTCTTGCAAATACATATTGCATTTGAGGGTGAGTGTGAGCTTCAGGTTCCTCTATAAACAATAAGTTAATATCTCTCATATCCCTTTTAAAATTTTCCTTTTTAATTTCTATAGATAATAACAAATAGAGTATATTCATATATCCTAGACCATTTAGATTTTCCGGTAGATCATTATTATCGAAGCCGTATACTACCTGCGAGGAGTAATTTAATAATTCATTAGATTGTATGTTTGAAATTACTTTAAGATTTGATAGTGACAAAAACTCCTTTGAATTCCTTAAAAACCCCTCAAAAAACTCCGCATACTGTTGATCTAGATCACCATCCATCTGTATCATTAACTCATTGATTTTATTAAAGCCATCAGGTGAGTTATTATTGTTGAAGTAATTATTAGTCAATGATGATAAAATCCTTTTATTTTGCTTATTTTCTTCTGAACTGGCAACGGGACGCTTTGCATGTATTATTTGGAAATTTATTAATCTTTTTATTGAGTTTAGATCTTTTTCTATTAAACTTTCTCTGTTCTTTTGTTTTATCTCTTCATATCTTTCAAAAATATAATATTTACGTTCTAGAAAACTTGAGAGGTTTTTTTCAATAAATCTTTTCCTTTCATTACTTTCAATTTTTCCAAGTGTAGATAATAACTTCTGTTTATTGATGCTACATTCAAACAAAATTTTCACATTATCCACTTCTGGATCTAGGTCAATAATGAATTCTGACAAATGCTCTAAATTATCGTTTTCATTATATTTTATTTCTAAAATCATTTTAATTGATAAATTATTAATATCAGTACCTTCATGAATCTCCAACAGTTCATCTCTAAGACACAAAGAAAAATCATCATAATTGAACCCTATATTTTCATAGAATTTTTCAAATAGGACTAAAAAGGAGGTTTTTCCACTGTTATTTTTTCCTATAAGTAATGATAAATCTTCCTTTAAGTCCAAAGTAGAATCATTCAATAGTCTAAAGTTTTTTATGGTAATTTTATCTATAAGCATTGTATTTCCTCCCGATTATTATTCCTCTTCCGGATATAAGTTCTCCAATCTAACTCCTAATTCATTCTTTATCTTAATTAAATTCAATACGGTAATGTTCCTTTCCCCTCTCTCTACCGCACCTATATACGTTCTATGCAATTCACATTCAAATGCAAGATCCTCCTGGGACCACCCCTTCTTAGTTCTGTAATGCCTAATATTATCGCCAATTGTGATTAAGATTTGCTTTTTATTTTTATTAGTCTTCATATCATAATTCTGTTAATATGAACACTATAAGTCGACAGACTATAAGTAGCATTTTAAAGGGGGCTTACCATGGACAAAGAAATGATAGATCAAATTGAAAAAACTGAGATTCCAAATATATTAAAATACTATTTCACAAAAAATTTCCATATTCATCTCTATCTTAATGAATCTTTATTAAACGAAATAGAGGAAATCTACATAGAATATGATTCTCTTTATGATTTTGATGATACCGAATTTTGTTCGTATGTAATTACAGGTGTAAAGAAACAAGATAACCACGAATATTTCTATCATTATTTAAAAAAAGTTCTTGATAGCAATTTAAAACTAGTTTCTAAATCTCGAATATTTGATTACCTAAAGCTAACGAGGTTAGGGATAAACATTTCAACTTTACAGGAAGATGAAATTTTAATCACATTAAAAAACCTTTTAATTACAATGCAAGATTTCAAGATTTCAAAAGATCGGAAGAAGTTGCTCCATGCCTATAAATTAGCGGACGCATTACACGTTCTCTTTACTTTGTATCCAAACAATGTTTACGAGAAGGACTTCGAGCATATATTTTTTAATTTGGTAAATATTGAGCTATAAAGTTATTGACCATGATTTACCATTGCTTTTCATATTTTTGCAGCATCATATGTAATCTGTTTTTATCCTGAATTAATTCTTCTATTCTTTCTTTATACTGTAATATTTCTGCCTGAAGTATGCTGGTATCTAATAAGTGATCAGTTGTTTTATCATATTGCAATTTTAAATCATGGTACTGATCTTGTAATTTTTTTATTCTTTCTTCATTAAAATGATCGGCTTGTTTTTCAATCTTTGCTTCAACATATTTCAGAAGAATTTTATCGTTATAAAGTGTTTTCCTGGAGATATTCAACTCAGGAGATTTGGATATTGAAACCTTTGTCATCTTTCTTTTCTTGACTTCCTCTATACTGTCTGTGTTTAACTTTTCAACATTATTAGCATACTCCTCGAAATTTATTAGCCTTTGCAGTGTCTTTTCAGGAATTTCATTAGTTGATGGCAAATCATTCTGACTCAGTATGTCATTTATTTTTTTAATGAGTTCTTCCAAGTTATCACCTCGGTTAATATCTCTTGTCTATTACCTACTATCTCTTTTAAATTAGGGTATTCTTCGATTATCACATTTTCACCTTTTATACCTATTTCATTGTCTAATGACTCTAATTGCTTTATTAATACATCATTTATAAATTTATTCAATGCTTTTATTTCCCTATCAAATTCAATGGCATACTCAGGTTGTTTTTCAACTAACGACTTATTATAATTTACTATCTCTATTTTTTGTTTAAACCTTTCGTACTCAAAATTCAGGAATTTATAAGAGTCCAAGTTAATTTCTAAGTTATAATTATCATCAAAGGTATGGAAATACTTTCTTCGCTCGCACACACTATGAATTATGCTTCTTAAACACATACCAAATTCATTTTCAACAGCTGGAGAATCTGTCTTTTTAAGTATATTTAATACTTCTTTTACATCCCTTTTGATATTTAAATTATTACTTATTAAAAACTTGTTGATCTTTTCTACCTTTTTAACAGATGACTGTAGCTCTAATTCATTTTTTATATATGCCTCGGAAACTTCATCTTTATTAGTAATTAACAGTCCTTGCTCGTTAATTAGTCCTTGAATATGTTCTATACTTTTCTCAAGTTTATTCTCCATCTGAAAACTTTTGTTATAATAGTTGGTCATATCTTCTGAGATATGATTCATATGTTTTATTATGAAATCGATGTGAACCTTTTGCATAAATAACTTCGTACATACTGTTGTTCTAAAGCGATGGAAATTAGCGTATGGGTATTTAATTTTCTTGGTTTCCACGAATGTATTTTTTTTCCTATACTCTACATTATACATTTTTTTATATTTTGCATTGCTCGTAATTTGGAGGAAATTTAATTTTCCTCTTTCATCATTATTTAAATCTACACTGCTTAACTCTTTATAATTTCGAATTATAAACCTTTGATAATTCTCTGTTAACGGGGCAGTACCTACTCTTCTTTTACCTGTCTGGCTATTAATAAAAAGGTGTTCTCCTAGCTTACTCTTATAATCATTAAACTGTTGATTCGTAAGTTGATTGACAATGGCTTTATGTTCAACATCTAACTGTTTTAATTTAGAATTAGGTTGATTAGTTATTAATTCATTGATTCTTTTCATTAACACAAATTCACTCAAACCATTAATAGCTTGTTCCACTAAGTTTTCTGCTAACTTATATGCTTTGGCTGCGTTAGCGGTCATATAACAATAAGTAAACTCGGATCCATTGCCTCTTATAGTTTTGAAGGTTTTAAAATGTAAGTAATAAACTTTTTTCTCATCGTTAATTTTAAATCCACTAAGATAGTTTGTTTTTAAATGACTTACTTCCTCAGCCCTCATACCTGTTTCGGCTAATATGACAATTAAACATGCTACAATCCTTTCATCTGTTTTCAGATTAGCATTTTCAGAATCCTTTATAGCGCAAGATACTAATTGATTACAAAATGCATCAGGAATGTAATCATTGACAGCAGTTTTACTATCATGTTTCGAGTATTTTAATTGTTTTTCCATTAGAAAGTCAGTCATTTTTCTAAATTCTATACTTTCAATTTCACCAATATGATATATAAAAGACTTCAAAGCATTAGTTACTCTTTCCATATAGAGAAATGAACGGTTTTTTTCTTTTACCTCAAGGTAATCTCTAACTTCATCCACAGAGATTTTAAATATACTATCTAATCCCCGATCCATAAATTCTTTACTTATCGTTTTTAGTATATCAATATTTTTATTAACCGTACTAAAGGCTTTATTATCTATTTTTATTTGCCTTAATGCGTGTGTTTTTATATAAAATAAAAATTCTGTCGGAATACCCTGAAACTTAATTAAACTATTCTTAGTGGCCCTTTTTTCATTATCCAAATAACTAAAATCCCAAGTTTGATTCTTAAATATACTTAATTTTGAAACCTGCATTTCCTCAACTTCTATATCTTGACAAATGCCAAAAAAGTCCACGTCTCCACTATGTCTTCTATCAAGTTTTTTTTCTTCCATACTAATTCTCCTCAAGGGCTATCATGTTTTTTAAATATCGGGATAACAACTTCTTTTGAGAAATAGCTTCGTCTATAATTATTGGATTAGAAGTACTTTTGATTGTATTATTCAGTTCCTCGATCTTTCCTTCGAACTTTGGAATCCTATTCGTAAATGTCACAAAGTGCGGGCATATCAAGCATTCCATTGCTTCAAATACACATGAACTTTCTTTACATTGTCCTAGATTACTTTTTACACTATTTTTGCACTCAACATTGTTTTCCTTCTTAATCTCACCATTTATATCAACATCAGTAAGTGTCACACCTGACAAAGCTTCCACATACAATTCAATTTCGTTATATTTTCTGTAATACATTTTGGCTGTTTTATATCCATTATTCGTTATTGCTGCCAGTTTAGGTAAAGAATAATTGAGTTTCGTACCCTGCTTATATACATTATTTATGTAGGTGTGCCTTAAGTTGTTTACTGTATAATTGTTATTCTCTAATTTACCGTCTACTTTTTTCAAAATATTTTTAAACAGATAAGCGAAGTTTACGATTTTTAACTTGTTATTTACCTTTCTTTGTACAGGTTCTATAAATATGTATTTTGATAAACTAGAATCACAACTGGCAATTAAACTTGTAAGTCGAATTGCTTCTTCGATTAAATAGGTAACTTTTTCAGACACTAATTGACTAGCATATTCACCATTACTTGTTTTGGATAAATATCTGATATTAGCCTTACCCACGGGATCTTTATATTCTATACAGTTTCTTTCCAGATTTAGAATTTCGCCAATTCTCAAATTTGTGAGTATGAATATCTCAAATATTATTAAACCTAATTTATTCTTACCACTTCCTTTTTTAAATTCATCGTATATTATTTTTAAGTCATTATCCGTAATTGGGTTACCGCCATTTGTTTTTTCTAAGTTATTTAAATTCAATATTTTTAACATGCTACTTGTAATACCATATCTTTTGTTATAATACTTCAGGATATTTCTAGTAACTTTTAGAGCGTTTTTCAAAGACGCTCTATTGGGATATTTCAACTCCAGCTTTTGACGATATTTAAAAAGGGTCTTATGATTTATTGCATTACTCACTTCAAAATCCACATATTTAATTTCACTAAAATTCTTTTCTAAAAATCTATAGAAATTCTTAATTAAATGATTAAACCTTTGCTTGTGGTAAAATGTACCAGACCCATACCAAATAAATTCGAGAATGTCATTTCTAACCTGCTCCGACAAATTGCTTAAGTCTAAAAAGGTAAGGTCAAAATTACTGGCACTAGCTCCAGTTCTAGTATAATCATTAGCTAAAAAAACAATTTTTTCAAACCTTGGAGGTGATTCAAAGGGATTATAATAAATCGGCTTATAATCGCCTTTTATTGCTGTGGTTGCTTCCTCACACTTTAACAAACTTATATATTCTTTTGATAAACCAATTTTTTCTTGTTCAACATTTACAGTATCCAACAATGATCTATACAAAATTACCAGTTGGTTAATAAATGCATTTGGTTTACCTGGACTAGTTCTCTGAATTATTTCTCCAGATATCTCCTTGAAGTATTCAATCTGATGATTAAAAAAGTCATTATCAACCTTTTGATAACTTTCTACCTGCCACTTATAATTGTTCACACTATCTACAAAGAAATAGCCTACTAACCTAAACAATACCGGTTCAAGGTATTTCAGCGCATACATACTAAGATAATTTTCAACCCATGTCCTTATAAACACAGATTTCGTATTTAACCAATAATTTCTACTTCCATTTTTCATAGGTATTTTAGTTAATTTTGTGTAATCTTCATCCTGCGGAAAATTTATTAAAGCTGAAAAAAGCTCTTCGTTTTTATAATCAAAAAACCTTTTATCATATTGGTAATAATTGAAGGCAAGGTATTTTTCAAAGTACTTTATATTTAGTATGTTTACGTATTCATGTTTTAAATGCTTGTAAAGTTCGTGGTATAAATCATTTATATACATCTGATACGAAAAAAGCCCATTTGATAAACCCTTTTCTTTATAGTCCCTATAATACTTTATTACTTTCGTTTTCAATGAACTTGGGAGCACTTTTTTATTTATCATTAACTTTTCATACATCACTAAATTATGTAACCCCACACAAATTCCCCAATTAATTTCTTTGATATTGACATTCTTTAAATTAATAATCAGGAAGCAAAATGCAATATGCTTCCCATCTACTACTCTAGAAAATCCGTTTTTATGCTTTTCAAAAAACAAAACAAGCTCTTTCCTAAGAACTTCACATTCTGTTTGACCTATTAGTACTTGAATTTCATCGAAAAAAACATCAATTTTCCTCAATTTCCCTATCCCCTTTTATCAAGGTTCGATTCATCTGCTTTTCCATCATGAGGGTAGCATCCATTATTTCTTCTTCAGTCGGATTATAATAAACATAGGTTGAAGTAGTTGACCTATGTCTCATATACCGACTTACTTCTTCAAACTCTAAATTTAATTCATTTATAAGATACATTGCGTAACCATGTCTAAATCTATGACTCAGGTTTGTTTTTTTAGATGTTTTGTCTGTATGTATTTTTAATTCATGAAAAAAGCTTCTCAACCAATAGTTCCAGCCTGAAGACGTTAATGGTGATCCGTTTTTACTTAAAAATAAATAATAATTTTTTTCCACTGAATCGATAGAATCTGCTAGCGACTTTTGCAACATATTGCTTATTACCTTATCAGATATAGCAGATAAATCCCTACTTTTTAAAATATAATTATCAATTCTACTTTTTATCCCTTCAGAGATTACAATCTCTTGCACTCCACGCTCCATATAAATTGTAGTTTTATAGTCATTTTTACTTCGCGGATGAATACTGTTCTTGACATATTGGTGATTTTTATCACTCATCCTATTCCGAAGAATAACTACCCCTGCCTCTTCATTATCAATATGTTCCTTTATATCTTCTAAAGTAAGACCCAAAACTTCACCTAAACGCAGACCTTTTAGATACATAAGATCGATTATCACCTCATTTCTTAAGTTCAATAAAGTTGGAACAGACTCTAACTTCAGTTTTATTGTTTTATATTCTTCCAGTGTTATGTATTTTGGTACTTTGTTATTTTTCATTCTGGAAATATTGGAGTCATATTTGATCTCTTTTCTTTTCTTCGTGTGTCCCAAAAGGCCAAAAATACTTTTGTCAATGCCTACTACCGTAGAATCAAATATATTTTTATCCGTCATATTTAAATGTCTATAATATTTTCTTATTGTAGCCATATAAACATTATGTGTATTGATTGACCTACTTGTTTTCAGTTTCCATGTCTCTTGCGAACCATTAACACTTTGTCCTAAAATGAATCTTGAAAGATCAGCAAAATCCTTCTGATTGAATTGCGATATATCCTTAGCTACAATTTCTGAAAAAGAATATAATAACTTTAGGGCTTGGGCCGACTGTAATCTAGAATTAAATGTGTCATATTGACAAACATAGTTTATAAAATAAAATACGTCTCGGTTAACCTTGCCATTAGTATTTATTAGTAATAAGTACTTATTCGAATTGCGTACTTTTGTTATTACTTGAAGGCTAACTGATCTAATATTTTCATCACTCAAGATAACTAAGTAAGTCGTTAATGAAGTTTTTTTGGATTCTACAATTTTTTTCATTAATGTACTCGCTTTCCACTCCAATAGACAGGAGCAATGCCTACTTTCTATTACTATTTGCAAATTCAAATTTGATTTTTTGACCTTCAAGTTTTAATGAAGCATTAAAAGATTTGCCGGTTTTAGATTTCATCCCTTTAATAACGCTCGTTTTTCCCTTTTTACATAGATCCATCACATGTTTTTCTGTAATTTTCTTTCCAAGCATTTTTGCGGGGAAAGTCAGTCTACAGCCATTTGAATAATTCGAGCAGCCATACAAGGAACGTTTTAAGCTAATCCATCCCTTTTTGCATGTAGGGCAGGTAGCAATCTGGTTGGACTTTTGGGTAGTCTCAATACTTTCTTCAATTGCTTGTACCTGTAATTGTTCAGGTACCTCCTGAATCAATTTATTTATGAATTTCGCAATAGTAGACAAGAAATGTTCTTGCGATCCTTCTCCTCTTCCAATTTTCTTTAAGTATGTTTCCCATTTAGCCGTCATAGAGGGACTGGATAGAAGATTGCCATCAATTGATTGGCAAAGAATTTCGCCTTTTTTCGTAACACTTAGAATGTTTTTTGTTACTTTGATATAACCGTGTCTTTTTATAGTCTCAATAATACTACTTCGAGTGGCTTCTGTACCAAGGCCTTCCACTTCTTTTAAAATTTCCTTATCTTCTTCGTCTTCAACCGATTTACCACATGTTTTCATCAAACCGATAAGCTGTCCTTCTGTATAAGGCTTAGGTGGTTTTGTAATTCCTTCTTTTATCTTCACTGTACCCAGTACACTTTCTCCTTTTTCAAGCATTGGAAGTGCCTGTGGCTCCTTGCTTTCCCCATCATGTTTTTTCTTTTTGGGGGTTGGGAAAAGTTCCCGCCAACCTTTACTTATCTCTACAGTCCCTGTTGTTTCAAACTCCAACTCATTAACGTCTGTAATGACTTTTGTTTCCTCATATACATAATCTGAATGAAACATCGCAAGTGTCGTTTTAAGTATCTCAAAGTAAATATTGCGTTCCTCTTGGGTTAATCCTTGTAATCTACTTTCAGATGGTATATTTTTCGTTGGCACAATAGCATAATGCTCATTCACCTTGGAACCATCTACGAACCGTTTATTCGGCTTTTTAGATACAATAGGAAAAGATACAGCTGCAACGTTTTGATAAGACTCAATTTTCTCTAACAAGTATGCAAATTCATTTTCAGTAATAAATTGTGTATCCGTTCGTGGGTAGGTTATAAGTTTCTTCTCATAGAGTCCTTGTGCAAGTTTTAAAACCTTTGCAGGGCTATACCTCCATTTCTTGTTCGAAGTCGCCTGGAGAGTCGATAAAGCGTGTAATTTGGGTGATTTATTTCTCTTCTCTTTCTTGGAGACTGATTTTATAACCCCATCATTTTGATTAGTAATTTTGTGCTTCTCTAAAAGAGCTTCTATTTCTTCTTTTTTTTCACTTCTAACTTTTGCCTTCCCATTATAAATCCCATTTTTCGCGGTAAAATTTGCTTCAATTTCGTAGAATGGCTTGGGAATAAAGCCTTCCATTTCTTTTTGCCTTTGGTAAATGAGATAAACAGTAGGAGACTGTACACGTCCTATTGATAAACTTTCATTAAAACCCTTTTTTTGAAGCAGTAGAGTATAAAGTCGGCTTCCATTCATTCCCACGAGCCAATCACTTATTTGCCTTGCCCTTGCTTCTTCATATAGCAATAAATCCTTCTTATTATCTTGTAAATTATTAAAGCCTCTACGTACTTCATCAATTTCCAAAGAGTTAATCCAAAGCTTTTTAATTGTTTTATTTCTTGCACCTGTCATTCGATAAATTGAATTAAAAATATTGGATCCTTCACGATCTGGGTCACATGCATTGACAATAGTCGTAATTTCTGGGTCATTGAACAATTTCTTAATAAAATTAAAATGAGTCTGTTTGTCCCTTACAACCTTAAATTCATATTTATCTGGTAAGATGGGTAATGTTGCCAGACTCCAGGAACTCCATTCCTTTTTGTATTCTTTTGGTTCCTTTAACTCTACTAGATGGCCAATTCCCCATGTTATTATTGCCCCTGAAGGAAATGTACTACATGGATTTAATTCAATAAATGTTCTATCGCGCTTTTTGATAGAGAAAGCTTCACTATAAGCTTTAGCTTGTGATGGCTTTTCTGCAAAAATTAATGCAAGTCCCATTTAAGATTCACTCTCCTTATTGTCATAAAATAGATATAAGGACTGTTCGACCTTATAAAAGTCGAACAGTATTTTAATAATAATGATTATCTTCGTCAAATTCATTATTTCTACTTTACATTTTACGACTTATCCTTCTCAACTTCCACCGTGGTAGTTGCAATTCTTTCATTAAATTCTTTAATAAGTTAATGAATCACCAAAAGTTCCCGTTAGGGCATCATTAATTGTATCTGTTTTCGTACTCACATCACTAATAAACGAACTTTAATGATTTTAATTATAGACCATTGTTAATACCGGGCGAGAAAGTAATTGCTGCTAATCAACTTATATAACTTTACTCCTCCACTTTATTAAAATAAGAACCAGATTCGAAACTGGTTCTTATTTTTTGTCAAATATTCATTTAGAATAAGTCTAGCTAAAGAATACAATTTAATTTTCAGGTTGCTTATTGCAAGATATGAAATTAGTTATTTTTCTCTAGACACCCAAAAACCTTCCTCAAAATCATACCATTTTCTAAACATTTGGATAAAGCTTTTATACTTCGTTGATAAAATTTCAATTGCATTTCCTTTGATTACTTCATTTAAAACACCTAGATCATAGAGTTGTTGAGATGTCGCTTTTCCATCTTGTTTCCTTATGATCTCATCCGCTTTTTTCTTTACTATTTTTTCAGCTTTATCAATATTTGTTTCCTTCGGTTGTTGTAGTTCGAAAAGTTCTTTATTCTTAATAAAAAATACTAACGCACTACCATCTAATGTTCTATTAGGATTCCAAACTGTTTTTAATGATTTTAACCTTCTACCAATGTGGACTTGAGATACAAAAGCTAATCCAGCTTTTTGAGTAGTTTTGATTATTTCCTTCCAATATTTTAGTGAAAAATCATGATAGAACATTGCTAAGCATCCATCAGACTCTAAAACTCTACCCATTTCTTCAATTGATTTTCCTAACTCTAACATGAATCTAGTAGAATCTTTTTTTCTATGGGGCGAATATGAGACTACTATTTCTTTATCAAGTTTGTCTTTAGATAAGTTGTTTAAATTCAGAATTTTATCCCACAAACCTGTGTATTCCAGGTATGGAACCTGATCACTATATGGGGGATCAGTTATAATTAATGATACAGAGTGATCAGGTACTTTTCTGCTGGCTTCTGAAATTATTGAATCATGAATTATATGAGAACCCATGTTTGAATCAAGTAAATCTGACACTTTTTTATATGGTGGAAAATTTATCCCTGAGTTCTCTGCATATTTTAACCCATCTTTGATCAATTCGGATCTCTTTAAAAAGAATGGTAATGGGTTTCTACAGACAATGTTTTTTTGGGGTTTCCAATAAGGCATCTGTGATGATGCCTTATAATCCGATAACTTAAAAAAGTGAAGGGAAGAACTAAAAGTGAATTGTACTAATTTCTTTTCTGGTATGTCAGGTAATTTTTCAATTGCTTGTCTCAATAATCCTATAGCTATTTTACCGCGAAGAGAAAAGTAATCACCCAATTTTGCTCCTGGCTGAATTGCTATGTGTTTGTTTTCTAATAATTCTTTACCAAATAAATCGTTATATAATTCAGCTTTATTTATATGACTACTTAACATATCTTCATCTATTTTTCTTGAATCAATATAAATCCATGTTTTTCT
>Ga0079225_10000910_pt1 | contig 16323 bp, 15 predicted proteins | sample Poulit2012_FD_76344 | JGI IMG/M metagenome (GOLD analysis project Ga0079225, IMG submission 76344) | Agricultural soil microbial communities from Georgia to study Nitrogen management - Poultry litter 2012 | ecosystem: Environmental > Terrestrial > Soil > Agricultural land | place: USA: Georgia... | reverse complement strand
GATGCCCCCATTGCCACCTACCTGGGCGGCAAGGTGGCGGACTGTAACGAGCGCTTCCCGCGCACCTACAATACGCAGTTCATCAAGCAGCAAACCATGCGCTATGGCGAGAACCCCCATCAACAAGCGGCCTTTTATGTCGAGGCGGATGCCCGCGAGGCGAGCGTGTCTACCGCGCGCCAACTGCAGGGCAAAGCCCTCTCGTTCAACAACGTTGCCGATACCGATGCCGCCTTCGAGTGCGTCAAGGGCTTCACCGATACCGCCTGTGTGATCGTCAAGCATGCCAACCCCTGCGGCGTGGCGACTGCCGTCACTCCGCTTGAAGCCTACGACAAGGCATTCGCTACCGACCCCACCAGTGCTTTCGGTGGCATTATCGCCTTTAACCGCCCGCTGGACGCCATCACCGCCCGCGCCATCATCGATCGTCAGTTTGTCGAGGTGATCATCGCCCCGGGGGTCGAACCAGCGGCACTAGCCATCGTTGCCGAGAAGCCCAATGTTCGCCTGCTCGATGTTGGTGACAACTGGCCCGGCGAGCGCGAGCACAGCCACGACTTCAAGCGCGTGACCGGCGGACTGCTGGTCCAGGATCGGGACCTGGGCATGGTCGGCAAGGATGAGCTCAGCGTGGTGACCGAGCGCGTTCCCAGTGAACAGGAAATGCGTGATCTGGCGTTCGCCTGGAAGGTCGCCAAGTACGTCAAATCCAATGCTATTGTCTACGCCAAGGACGGGCAAACCATCGGCGTCGGCGCCGGCCAGATGAGCCGTGTTTATTCCGCACGAATTGCCGGCATCAAAGCCGCTGACGAAGGTCTCTCCGTGCCCGGCTCGGTCATGGCTTCTGATGCCTTCTTCCCCTTCCGCGACGGCCTCGACGCTGCTGCCGCTGCCGGCATCACGGCGGTCATTCAGCCCGGCGGCTCCATGCGCGACCAGGAAGTGATCGACGCCGCCAACGAAGCCGGCATCGCCATGGTGTTTACCGGCATGCGGCACTTCAAGCACTGATACCCAGCCCAACGTCTGCGCCAGATGCAAAAAGCCCCTGTTGGTGTGAATGAAAGGCACACCAACAGGGGCTTTTTGCAGAAATACGAGCCCTACCCCAGGTCAATACAGAGGTACTTGGTTTCCAGGAACTCCTCCATGCCCTGGTGACCGCCTTCGCGGCCGAGCCCCGAGGCCTTGACCCCCCCAAACGGCGCTGCGGTATTGGAGATCAGCCCGGTATTGATACCGACCATGCCGTACTCCAGTGCATCGGCGACACGCCAGACCCGGCCCAGATCACGGGAGTAGAAGTAAGCAGCCAGGCCATATTCGGTGTCGTTGGCCATTTCGACCCCGCTTTCCTCATCATCGAAGGGGAATACTGCCGCAAGCGGACCGAAGGTTTCCTCGTGTGCCACCTGCATGTCGGAGCTGGCAAAGCTGATCAGCGTGGGGGTGAAGAAATTACCTCCCAGGGGATGCGCATGGCCCCCCAACAGTAGCTCCGCCCCCTTGTCGATGGCGTCCTGCACATGCTCACTGACCTTGGCAACCGCTTTGTTATCGATCAGGGGCCCAATATTGATCTCAGGCTCCGTGCCATCGCCTACCTTGAGCTCGCTGTTCATCGCGACGGCCAGCTTTTCACAGAAAGCGTTGACCACGCTGGATTGCACCAGAAAGCGGTTGGTGCAGACACAGGTTTGTCCGGCATTACGGAACTTGGCTGCCATGGCACCTTCCACCGCAGCGTCCAGGTCCGCATCCTCAAAAACAAGAAAGGGGGCGTTGCCGCCCAGTTCCAGTGATATTTTCTGGATATGCCGGGACGCCTGGGACATGAGCTGACGCCCCACTTCCGTAGAGCCGGTAGAGGTGATCTTGCGCACCACAGGGGATTCGGTCATGGCCGTGGCGATTTCACCCGCTCTGCCCGGCACCACGTTGAACACTCCGCGCGGTATCCCGGCCCGCTCCGCCAGCAACGCTAGCGCGGTGGCTGAAAAAGGCGTCTGGCTGGCGGGCTTGATAACGATGGTGCAGCCAGCAGCCAGTGCCGCTCCCGCCTTGCGGGTAATCATGGCCGAGGGGAAATTCCACGGCGTGATGGCACCGACCACACCAACCGGCTGTTTGGTGATCACGATGCGCTGATTGGGCTTGGCGGCGGGAATGGTCTCGCCATAGATACGCCGTGCTTCCTCGGCGAACCAGCGGATAAAGCTCGCCGCATAGACGATCTCACCGGCAGCTTCCTTGAGTGGCTTGCCTTGCTCATGGGTCATGATCATGGCCAGATCATCTTGATGCTCCAGCATCAGGTCATGCCACTTCATGAGAATATCGGCCCGCTCCTGGGCGGTGTGGGCGCGCCAACCCACCAGTGCGGCATCGGCGGCGGCAATGGCGCGCTCGGTTTCACTACGCCCCAGACGCGGCACGGTACCGAAAACCTCACCAGTGGCCGGGTTGAGCACCTCGATCTGCTCACCACTGTCGGCAGCTACCCAGCTCCCATCGATATAGGCGAAAGGGCAGTAAAGTTGCGTTTCCTTGAGCGCTTCCATGATTATTCTCCTGGCCTCGTCATGGCCTGTTTCACAGGAACCTGGTTCCATGCTAAGCGCAAAGGCCCGCCATGACCAACCCGAACTGAGCGTTGATTGCTGGATATTGCGAGTAGCCGCCTGAGGGGATAGGCTCGAAGGGAAGCTCCGTATGAGGCATGGTCTTATGTGGTACCTGTGCGGACTTGGCAGCAACATTCGACCCGAAACCAATCTGCCCTGTGCGGTCGCTGAATTGGCGATGCGCTACGGGACACTCTGGTTATCGCCGGTGATTCGCACCCGCCCCGAAGGCATGATGACTCCGCACGCCTTTCTCAATGCCCTGGTCGTGCTCCGTTGTGAACTCTCCCCGGCCGCCCTCAAACTTGAATTCAATGCGCTTGAAGAGCAAATGGGGCGTAATCGTTCCGACCCTCAAAGTCGCTATAGCGATCGCCCTATCGATGTGGATATTCTGGAGAGCAGCCCGCGCCGCCATTTCACTGGCCGCGGTATCCACGAGAGTTACTACTGCGCTCTGTTCCATGACACAGGCAGCCAGCCCACCGTCACACTCTGTCTCAACGGCCAATCGCTAGGCCAGGCGCCGGCCACCATCTACTGGAATGAGAGCACCGGTCATGAAGTCATTGTCGAGCAGGGCAAGCAGTTGCAATACGACACTGCCAAACCCACCCTCCCTGGCTAGCGGGGTCTCGGCCAGAACAGAGGCACGCTGCTGCTCGGTGTGATCCGGCAGGAACTGAATCGGCCCCGGCATGATGGCGTTGACCCGCACATGCGGAGCCAATGAGCGCGCATAACTCAGCGTCAAGTTGCTCAATGCCGCCTTGCTGGCGCAGTAGGCGGCGAAGGCGGGGTTGGGTTTTTCGACGAAGATATCGGTCAGGTTAACAATCAGCGCCGGACTGCCTGACACGCCCCCACGCTGCAGCGCCCCGGCGAGACCACTCATCAGCTGCATCGGTGCAGTGGCGTGAATCTGGAATAGACGATTGGCCTGGCGCGCCAGTGCCACGGCATCCGTCGCATCCGGAGTGAATTCCGAAGCGTTGTTCACCAGCAGGGCAACCTGCTCCGTTTCCGCCAGAATGACCTCAATAGCACGCGCTACACTACCGATATCGGCGAGATCCACCGCCAGACAGCGAGCCCCGGCATCACCTAGTTGCGCCAGTTCGTCAGTCTCGGAGCGATGCAGGGCATAGAGCCGCCAGCCTCTGGCCAGGAGTGCCTTGCCGATTTCGAATCCCAGCCTGCGACTGGCGCCGGTGACAACCGCCACTGGCGCCGGCACAGGAGAAGCAGCACTGGACTCCATGGCTCAATCCCGGCCGCTGCCAACCAGCATGAGAAATTCCTGGCGTGTAGTGGGATTGTCACGAAAACCACCCAGCATGACCGAAGAGGTCATGCTGGAGTTCTGTTTCTCCACGCCACGCATCATCATGCACAGATGGCGAGCTTCAATGACCACTGCCACCCCTTTCGCATCGGTTGCCTGCTGCACCGCATTGGCAATTTGCCGGGTCAGGCTCTCCTGGATCTGCATGCGACGGGCATACATATCGACAATACGGGCGAACTTGGAGAGCCCCAATACCTTGCCACTGGGTAGATAGGCGATATGACACTTGCCGATAAACGGCAGCAGATGATGCTCACACAACGAGTAGAGTTCGATGTTCTTGACCAGCACCATTTCATCGGTCTCACTCTCGAACACGGCTCCATTGATAATCTCTTCCAGGCTTTGGGCATAACCCCGGGTGAGAAACTGCATGGCCTTGGCAGCACGCTGGGGGGTGTTCTGCAACCCCTCGCGCTCGGGGTTTTCACCCAGCCCGAGAATAAGATGGCGATAAAGGTCGGCGAGTTCTTCGGTCATTTTCAGGCCTGTGATTGGAGGAAGCAGCGGCTCTGGCGATGGCCTGGCCACCAAGACATCGGCTGGCCGGCAAGATACGAAAATCCCATGGGACATTCGATACCTGGCCGTGGGTCGTAGTTTACCGCAAGTCGCTGCCCTGCGCAGACAAGCAGCAGGGCCGGGCCAACTGCGACAATCGCGCCGCTACCGGCCTGTTACAACTATGCTAGAGTATGGGCCATTAAATGCAGCGATGAAGCCTGATTCCAGAGAGTTCATAATGATCAAGATCCCTGACGCCATTCTGACGGCCAGCGGCACGGCCTTGCTCCTGCTGTCCTTTCACGCCTCGGCCGCAAGCCTCGCCTTGCCTAGTGATGCCACGGTTCTGGTACAGGTAGTGGATAACGTAGAGGCGTCAGCCAATGACTCGCGCCTGGACGATCTATTGCTGCGCTCAGCCGGTGGGCATGCCAACACAAGCCATACACTACCCGAGTATTGCGTGGTCGTAGCCAATGCGCGTCCGGGCGGTGAGCGCCTGCAAATCTCCACGCAATCACTGACCTGCATTGAAACGGACGGCAGCGACAGCGATATTTACAGTGGAGAAATTTCCGCAGCCGCCTACGAGCTAGATGACAGCTATGGGCTTGCCGTCTGTGAATCCGGCCGCTGTGAACTGGCTCCCGGACACAGCTTCATGCTCAAGCTGGCCAGCCCCTTGGAAATCAGCGAGCAAGACAACCCTTCCGCGCGTATCAACGAGCAACGTCGTCAGGCCAACGGCGAGGGTGTTGCCAACCCCATTCCCGCTGACCGCCCTGATCCTGACCAGGAGCAATAAACACTGGCGCACCCTCCAGGTGCGCCTTTCTTTTGTTTCCTCTAGCCGGCCCGGGCTTTCACGCCAGCCAACGCGATCCACGTTCAAGTATCACTCGCTGTTGCTCCAGCTCGCGGATATGCACATCCCAGTAAGCCGCATCAGCCACCCAAGGAAAGGCTGGGGGAAAAGCAGGATCGTCCCAGCGAGCTACCAGCCAGGCACTATGTCGTATCAAGCGCAGCGTGCGCAGTGGCTCAATCAGCCTCAACTCACTGCGCTTAAACTCCCGGTGCTGTTCATAGCCTTCCAGCACTTCCGATAACTGCATTTGCCACTCGGCTTCCTGCTGTGCCGTCAATAGCATCCACAAATCCTGAATCGCTGGCGCCATCAGGCAGTCATCGAAATCCACCAGGGCAAAATTCTCATCGCGACCGAGTATATTGCCAATATGGCAATCGCCCTGGACGCGAATCGTCTGCTCCGCACTCCAGGCGTGTGCTTGCAAAGCGGCGTGTAGTGCTGCGGAAATACGCTCATAAGCCTCGCGTTGACGCTTATCCAGCCAGGGAGCAGCCAAGACTCGAGTGCGGGCTTCGCACACCATGGCATCCAGATCGAGTATGGCCCGCTGCTTGAATGTGGCGCGCTCCCCTACCGCATGCACCGCCCCGATCAACTCGCCCAAGGCAAACAGATGAGCTGGGTTTTCCAGTTCCGGCGCCTGGCCCGGCAACTGAGGAAAGAGCGCCAGTCGAAAACCTTCCACCTGGTGCAGGCTTCGGCCCTTCTCATCACGCCAGGGAGCCGCCACGGCAACATCTGCAGCGACCAGCTCGGCCAGGAAGTCATGCTCCTCCTGAATCTGCGCATCACTCCAGCGTTCGGGGCGGTAGAACTTGGCTACCCAGCGTCGTCCGTCATCGTCATGCAACAAATACACCCGGTTTTCGTAACTGTTCAACGCATAGGGTTCACCAGGCAGCCAGAAGCCAAGCGACTCGATGGCGGCTACCACAGTGCGGGGAGAGAGTGTGGCAAAAGGATGTGTCACGGGGCACCTCGGCGCAGAGTCGATCCCCATGGTAACAGCCCTGCTCAGACAGCGGCATATCCTCGAGCCAGAGGGGTGCGTGCGATGGCCCAGGCCTGCACTTCCTGCGCGCCGGCCTCCAGGCACGCCCGGGCCAGCGCATCCAGCGTCGCCCCGGTTGTCATGACATCATCGAATAGCGCCACCCGCTCAGGGAGCGTTGCGGAGATCACGAATGCATCGCGCAGGTTGCGAAAACGCTCGCTGCGGTCCAGGCCACGCTGCGAAGGGGTATGGCAACGCCGCTGCGCTCGGTAGCGCCGCAGGCCATGGCGCGCCGCCAGGCGCCTGGCCAGCCAGTCGGCTTGATCGAAGCCGCGCTCCCGGGCGCGCTTGGGGTGCAGCGGCACCGGAATCAACGCCTCGGGCCAGGCCAGCACCGCTGCCGGCACACCTCGTTCAAACAGTTTGAGCATGACATGACCCGACCGTGGCGAAGCGGAAAACTTGAAGCGCTGCATCAGCTGCAACATTTCACCCTGGTAACACAGCGGTGCTTGAGTGGCGAGGAAAGCAGGCGGACGGGTTACACAGTGGCCACAGCGATGCCCTGCCAAAGCCAGGGATACCTGTGGCTCGGCACATACCGGACAGGCCGCCATATTCCACGGCAGCGTCTCGAAGCATGGCTGACACCAGGCACTACCTGCCCTTGTTGCCCCCAGGCAGAAGGCACAGTGGCCTGGCAACGAGATTCGTAAAGCACGGTCCAAATGTCGCCACAGGGATACCTTTCCTTGTCTCATCTCCGCTCCTGTCTCACTCCTTGAGGACAGCCATTTCCGACCGAGCCGCAGTCAACCATTCATCAAATTAAAGTTGACAATATAACCGGCTGCAGTAGCATCCCTGTCAACCGTGAAATATATATTTGTTAACAGAGCCACGACCATGCCAACCACAAACAGCCCTACCCGCAAAACAACCAGTACCGGCAACCCGGAGATCCGTCATGACTGGTCTCTGGCCGAAATTGAGGCGCTGTTTGCCCTGCCCTTCAATGACCTGCTGTTTCGTGCCCAGCAGGTGCATCGTACCCATTTCGACGCCAACAGCGTACAGATCTCCACGCTCCTGTCGATCAAGACCGGCGCCTGTCCCGAAGATTGCAAGTATTGCCCACAATCAGGCCATTACACTACCGGGCTAGACAAGGAAAAACTGCTCGAAATCGAACAGGTGGTAACCCAGGCCAAGGCCGCCCGGAAAGCCGGCGCCAGCCGTTTCTGCATGGGTGCGGCCTGGCGCAGCCCCAGCGAGAAAGACCTGACAGTGGTGCTGGAAATGGTACGGCAGGTCAAGGCGTTGGGGCTAGAAACCTGCATGACGCTGGGCATGGTGGACGATGCTCAAGCCAGCCGCCTGGCGGAAGCCGGACTCGACTACTACAACCATAACCTCGACACCTCGCCAGAGTATTACGGTGAGATCATCACCACACGCAGCTATGCCGAGCGACTGGATACCCTGGCCAGCGTACGCCAGGCCGGCATGAAGGTCTGTTCCGGTGGTATTCTTGGCATGGGAGAGGCGCCACGGGATCGCGCCGCCCTGCTACAACAGTTGTCACGACTCGACCCCCACCCCGAATCAGTGCCGATCAACATGCTGGTCAAAGTAGCCGGCACCCCCCTGGAAGACGTCGCGGACCTCGACCCTATCGAGTTCATTCGCGCCATCGCTGTCGCCCGCATTCTGATGCCGAAAAGCCATGTGCGCCTGTCCGCCGGACGTGAACAGATGAATGAGTCGACCCAGGCACTCGCCTTTCTTGCCGGGGCCAACTCCATCTTCTATGGCGATAAGCTATTGACCACCGGTAACCCGCAAGCAACCCGCGACCGCGCCCTGTTCGCCAAGCTCGGGCTACATCCCGAGCGGCGCAACACCTGCCATGGCGACGATGCGCAGCACGCCGCGCTCGAGGCTGCCGTGACACACCAGCTGCAGCTTGCCCGCAGCGCAGCGCTGGCCTACGACGCGACCCAGGCCTGATGTCGGTGTCGACGCTTTCGGCCGCCTGGCCCAAGCGCCTCGCCAAGGCAGCGGACGAGCGCCGTAGTCAAGGCCTGTGGCGCGAACGACGCACGCGCAGCGCCGATCTGGTCGACTTCGCCGGCAACGACTACCTCGGCCTGGCCAATGACCCTCGTCTGGCCGAGGCCCAGGCGGATGGGGCGCGCCGCTTCGGTAGCGGAGCAGCGGCTTCGCACCTGGTCAGTGGGCATATGGAAGTGCATGACGTTCTCGAGCGGCGCTTGGCCAAACTCGTCGGTCGTCCTCGCGCATTGCTCTTCTCCACCGGCTACATGGCCAACCTTGGGACGCTGCAAGCCCTGTGCGACGATGCCACACACGTCTTTCAGGACCGTCTCAATCACGCCTCGTTGCTCGATGGCGTCAAGCTATCGGGAGCCCGCTCGCGACGCTTTCATCATCGTGACCACGACGATCTTGAGCGCCTGCTCGCCCGAACACCGGCCGAGGCAGCCAAACTCGTGGTCAGCGACGGTGTATTCAGCATGGACGGCGACGTTGCCAATATCGGCGCACTAGCGGACCTCAGCGCCCGGCATGATGCCTGGCTGATGATCGACGATGCCCATGGCCTGGGGGTAGTCGGTGCTCACGGCGACGGCTGCGTTGGTCATGCCCATGACGTCGGGCGCGTCCCGATACTGGTGGGAACGCTGGGCAAGGCGCTGGGTACCGGAGGCGCCTTCGTTGCTGGCAGCGAGGCGCTGATCGAGCATCTGATCCAGTTCGCCCGCCCCTACGTCTATACCACCGCCCAGCCGCCCGGCGTGGCCGCTGCCACTCTCGCAGCACTCGACATATTGGCCGGCGAACCGGAGCGTCGTGAACGCCTGCGTGATGCCATCGGCTACTTCCGCCATGAGGCGGCCTTGCTCGGGCTACCGCTGGCCGATTCGCTCACGCCCATCCAGCCGCTCATGCTGACCGAGACCGAGCGGGTAATGCGCTGGGCCGTCAAGCTGCATGATGCAGGCCTGGCGGTCGGCGCCATTCGCTCTCCTAGCGTGCCACGCGGCGAAGCCCGGCTACGCATAACCCTTTGCGCCCAGCACGGTCGGGAGGTGCTAGACCGGCTGCTGGAGAACCTCTCACGCCTACAGCGGGAGGAAGCGGGGTGAGCAAGCTCATACTGCTCTCCGGCTGGGGAATCGATGCCAGGATCTGGCAGCCGCTGGCACCTTATTGGCCGCCGGGCATTGAGGCGAACAACCCCGACTGGCCCGGCTATGGCAGCCGCGCCGGCGAAACGGCACCGACAACCCTGCCCAAGCTGGCAAGTGCAATGCGCCATGAACTGCCGAGCGATGCCGTCTGGGTCGGTTGGTCGCTCGGCGGCCTGCTTACCGGCGCACTGCTGGAGCACCTCCCGGCACCTCGCGCCCTGATAATGGTGGGGGCCGGATATCGCTTCTGCAGCGAAGACGGCGTAGCGCCAGCGGAGCTGGCTACCTTTCGCCGTGCTTTCGAGCGCCAGCCGCATGCCACCTGGCAGCACTTCCTGCGCTGGCAGCTGCAAGGGGAGCCTTCCCCGCGCTCGGCACACCGCCATCTGCTCAGCCTGCTGGGCCGACATCCCAGCGCTTCGAGCGAGACGCTGGCCCTGGGCCTCGAACAACTGGCGCAGCTCGATCTTTCCAGGCAGCTCGGGACTCCGCCCTGCCCGATCCGCCGCCTCGTCGGTGAGCGGGACAGACTAGTCGGACAGACAGCCAAGTTGGCAGCCGACCTGATCCTCGCCGACAACGGCCACTGCCCGATGTTGACGCGCCCGGACGCCTTGGCAAGCCATCTCATCATGCTGTTGCCCGATATCGCTCCGCTTGAGGTCGTCGTATGACACCGGTTTTGCAATACGCCACCACCCCCTGCGAAGCCAGCGCCTGGCGCCGGCAAGTGGCGCGCGCCTTCTCGCGCTCGTCGGAACGCTACACTCACCTCGCCAAGGCGCAGCAGCAGATGGGTGAGTCACTCTGGCCCCTGCTTCCTTCTCGGGCGAGCAACGTGCTTGATCTGGGCTGCGGCCCCGGCCACTGGAGCCGGCGTTTGGCAGCACGCTTCGGCTCGGACTGCCGCGTGGTCGGTCTCGACCTGGCCCCGGGCATGCTCGAGGTCGCTTGCCGCGAGACATCCGCCCATGTCGACTGGCTGCGTGCAGATGCTGCCGCCCTGCCCCTGGCCGACGGCCAGTTGGATCTGGTGTTCTCCAACTTGGTCATCCAGTGGTGCCCGGACCTCGATGGCGTGATGACGGAAATTCATCGGGTGCTGCGTAACGGCGGTCGTGCCGTGATAAACACTCTGGGTCCAGGCACGCTGAGCGAGATCGCCCAGGCCTGGTCGTCGCCCCAGGCCCTGCTCGACTTTCGCTCGCGCGATCGATACCTGGCCTGCGCACGCCTGGCCGGTTTCAGCGACATCCACTGTCACGAAGCCACCGAACGCTTCTTCTATCCCGACTTGGCAGCGGTCATGGATTCGGTCAAGGGAATCGGTGCCCAGACCCCACGCCCCGCTGCGCGCCTGGCCCGCTCCGATCTGGCCCGAGCTCAGCGGTGCTTCGAAGCCCTGCGCGAGCCGGCGGGACTGCCAGTCAGTTATCAGCGCCTGACCCTTATTCTCGACAAGGAAGCGGAATCATGACGCGTTATTTTGTCACCGGTACTGATACCGATGCCGGCAAGACCCTGGTGACCGCTGGACTATTGGCACTAGCTCGCTCGCGCGGCCTGAGCACCCTGGGGCTCAAGCCCATCGCCTCGGGATGCCGACGTACCAGCGCCGGCCTGCGCAACGACGATGCCCTCGTCCTGATGGCGCGCAGCGTACCGACACCAGCCTACGAGACGATCAACCCCTTTTCCTTTCAGCCGGCCATCGCCCCGCACATAGCGGCTCGCCAGATGGGGATGAGCATCAGCCTCGACCAACTTGGCGAACATGTCGCTCCGTTGCTGGAAGAGCCGCATGACCTCGTCCTGGTAGAGAGTGCCGGGGGCTGGCGTGTCCCGCTCAACGACCGCGAGGATCTCTCTGGGCTGGCCATTCAGCTCGACCTGCCGGTGATCCTCGTGGTCGGTCTCAGGCTCGGCTGCCTCAATCATGCCCGCCTGACGGCGGAGGCCATACGAGCGGATGGGGCGAAGCTGGCTGGCTGGATCGGTAACCTGCTGGCTGCCGACTTCGCCCACGACGCCTCGCTCTATGCCGACAACCTGGCCACCTTGCAACATACCCTTGATGCGCCATGCCTCGGCGTGGTGCCACGCCTGAGCCGAGTGGCGCCGGCCAGACGCCCGGAAGCCGCCGTGGCGCATCTCAAACTACCCAAAGGCGATTGACTTACGAACGAGGGTCCGTACAATGTGGACGCCTGACCATCCCTGCGGATGTGGTGGAATTGGTAGACACGCCAGATTTAGGTTCTGGTGCCTTCGGGCGTGGGAGTTCAAGTCTCCCCATCCGCACCATCACGGCTTGCACTTGCCGAGCTTCGTGATCCCTTCGTCAAAGTTCATGCCTTCGCCACGGCTTCCTACGCTCCCGTCTGCGCCAGCGCCGCGCTTTCGGCATGCCTGCGTGCGCGCTTCACACGCACAAGACAGAATTTCCCTGCACTCTTTCTCGTTCAAACTCATTCCCTTGCACGATCCGGAGGCACGATGACATCCCCTGTCTGGCATCCCTATGCCCACCTGCTCACCCAGCAAGCTGCCCCCAAGGTCATTGACGGCGAAGGCCCCCGCTTTACCTTGGAAAGCGGCGAGTCGCTGCTCGATGCCACCTGCTCCTGGTGGTGCATGATCCATGGTTACGCCCATCCACGCCTGGTAAACGCCATCAAAGAGCAGGCCGATGCCCTGTGTCACGTGATGCTGGGAGGCCTCATCCATGAGCCTGCCGAACGCCTGGCCCGGGAACTGGTCAGAATCACGCCAACGGGGCTCAATCACGTTTTCTTCTCTGACAGCGGCTCGGTTGGCATGGAAGTCGCCATGAAGATGGCGGTGCAGTACCAGTATCTATCCGGAAGGCCGAGAAGCATCGCATGCTCTCGCTGATGAAGGCCTATCATGGAGATACCAGCGGCTGCATGGCGGTATGCGACCCCGAGGAGGGCATGCACAGCCTATTTTCGGGCTATCTGCCGCGTCACCACTTCGCTCCGGCGCCCAAGGCTGCCTATGCAGCCGAGTCAGACGCGGTAGCGCACGATCTCGATGCCCTGCGCACCAGCCTCGAGCGGCACCATCATGAAATCGCTGCGTTATTGATGGAGCCGCTGCTGCAGGCCGCCGGCGGCCTCCACATGACCTCACCACACTACCTGAAGGGCGCGCGAGAACTCTGCGACGAATACGATGTACTGCTGATATTCGATGAGGTTGCCACCGGGTTCGGCCGTACCGGCAGGCTGTTCGCCGCCGACCACGCCGAGGTGACGCCGGACATCATGGTGCTCTCCAAGGGGCTGACAGGCGGCTATCTGGGCCACGCGGCAACGCTGGCCACTGACCGGGTGCACGATGCCTTCATTGGCGAATCACCCCTGCACGCCTTCATGCATGGCCCAACTTTCATGGGCAACCCGCTAGCCTGTCGTGTGGCACTGGAGAGCCTCGCCGTGTTCGAGGAAGAGCGCTACCTGGAAAAGATCGTTGCGCTCAACCGCGTGTTGGATGAAGAGCTGCTGGATGACGAAGCGCTGCGGCATCATCCACAGGTTGCGGACGTTCGCGTGCTGGGGGCCACTGCGGTAATCGAAGTGACGGATGCCGCGCACCTCGAAGGCGCTGCGGCATTCGCCCGTGACCGTGGCGTGTGGCTGCGTCCCTTTGGGCGCTGGCTCTACACCATGCCGGCCTATATCACGCCCGAGCCGGACATGCGCCTGATCACACGTACGATGAAGGACTGGTTTCTGAAATAGCGTCGCCGTTGGGCCGAACCCGACAGCGCCGCCCGAAGGCGGCGCTGTGGTCATGAGGCTGTTGCGCAGCTCGCGGCGTCAAGCCATGGCCGGTTGCGCATAGGAAATCGGCGCCAATTCCCGCTCTTTTTCGAAAGTGACGATTTCGTAAGCGTCAGGCTGTTCCAGCAGTGCGCGGCAGAGCTGGTTATTGAGTGCGTGACCCGACTTGACCCCCCGGAATTCACCGATCAGGCTATGTCCCAGCAGGTAGAGGTCACCGATCGCGTCGAGCACCTTGTGCTTGACGAACTCATCGTCATAGCGCAAGCCACCCTCATTAACGATACGATACTCATCCACCACGATGGCATTGTCGAGGCTACCGCCCAGGGCGAGATTATTGGCGCGCAGATATTCAAGATCACGCATAAAGCCGAAAGTCCGCGCCCGGGAGACCTCCTTGACGAAGGAGGTGGTAGAGAAATCCACCATGGCCGTCTGCTTCTGCTCTTCGAAGACCGGATGGTCGAACTCGATGGCAAACGAGACTTTGAAGCCCTGGTGCGGCAGGAAACGTGCCTCCTTGCCCTCCTCCTTGACGACCACTTCGCGCTTGATGCGAATAAATTTCTTCGGTGCATCCTGCTCAGCAATGCCCGCCGATTGAATCAAGAATACGAACGGGCCGGCACTGCCATCCATGATCGGCACTTCAGGTGCACTGAGATCGACATAGGCGTTATCGATGCCCAGGCCCGCAAAAGCCGACATCAAGTGCTCTACGGTAGCGACCTTGACATTATCCTGTGTCAGCGCAGTGCACAGTGTTGTGTCGGTCACCAGCGACGCCCGAGCAGGCACCTCAACGTCGTGCTCCAGGTCCGTGCGTATGAACACGATGCCCGTGTTCACCGGGGCCGGACGCAAGGTGAGATACACCTTTTTGCCGGAGTGGAGGCCGACGCCAGTAGCGCGGATGGTATTTTGCAGGGTGCGTTGTCTGATCATGGGCATTAGCCAGGTTGTTTCAAGTTATCAAACACCGTTCACTATAACACCGAACGCGCGTTTTAACAAAACAAACATACTCCCTGGCTCTGCCTTAAACTGCCAATAGTCTTGTTCAATCAGCCTGGCGGCGCAGGAAAGCCGGAATATCCAGATAATCATCCAGTTCTTGCGGCGTACGCTGCTTCTCCGGCTGCGGCTTGGTCACCTCCTGCGGCTCAACCTTGGGTGCCGCACTTTGCTGACGCAGGGTCACCTGAGGACGCTGACGATAATCGTTGCCTTCGCTGCGCTTGGCCGCTTCACGGCTGGCAGTCTTGGCCTGCCGCCCTTCCAGCCCTGCCGCCACTACCGTGACACGCAGTTCATCGGTCAACTCCATGTCGATGGAGGTGCCCACAACAATGGTCGCATCCTGGGAGGCGAACTCCTGAACGGTGGCACCGACGTCATTGAACTCACCGATCGACAGATCCGGTCCGGCCGTGATGTTGACCAGAATCCCGCGCGCCCCATGCAGATCAATATCTTCCAGTAACGGACTGCGGATGGCTTTTTCGGCTGCATCCCGGGCACGGTTCTCACCGGTGGCGCCGCCGGTACCCATCATCGCCATGCCCATTTCAGACATCACGGTGCGTACGTCAGCGAAGTCGACGTTGATGATACCGGGACTGGTAATCAGCTCGGCAATACCTTGTACGGCTCCCAGCAGAACATCGTTGGCTGCACTAAAGGCGGTCAGCAAGCTGGCATTCTTGCCCAATACCGAGAGCAATTTTTCGTTGGGGATAGTGATCAGCGAGTCGACATGCTCGGAGAGTTCTTTCATACCCTCCTCAGCCACCCGCATACGCTTGGGCCCTTCGAAGGGAAACGGCCGGGTCACTACAGCCACCGTAAGAATGCCCAGTTCCTTGGCGATCTGGGCGACGACCGGTGCACCACCGGTACCGGTACCGCCACCCATGCCGGCTGTGATGAAGACCATGTCGGCACCGTTGAGCAGTTCAGCGATCCGCTCACGATCCTCCATCGCCGCCTGACGGCCAACTTCTGGATTGGCACCCGCCCCCAATCCTTTGGTGATCTCGTCGCCTAGCTGGATCACGGTCTTGGCGGCAACTCGCTTGAGCGCCTGGGCATCGGTGTTGGCACAGATGAACTCGACGCCTTCGATATTGCTTTCGACCATGTGGTTGACAGCATTTCCGCCACCACCGCCCACACCGACAACTTTGATGACCGCACTGCTCGAGGGTGCGCTATCTACCAGTTCGAACATAAACCCCGTCTCCTGGACCGCACCGCGATCCTATTAGAAATTTCCTTTCAACCAGCCCTTGAGTTTTGCCAGCGCCGGAATCCATTCCCCTCCTCCACGCTGGGAGACGTCATTCCGCTTGGGGGGAGCAGCCACCATCCTGCCATCACGATCATGCCCGTGCCTGACCTCCTGAAGGGCATAATGTAACAAACCTACCCCAGTGGAATAAATCGGATTACGTACCACGTCGGCAAGGCCACGCACGTTGTGCGGACTGGCAATGCGTACCGGCATGTGGAAAATTTCTTCAGCCAGTTCGACGACACCTTCCATGCGCGCCGTACCACCGGTGAGTACGACACCTGCCGCCACCAGATCCTCGTAACCGCTGCGCCGCAGCTCATCGCGGATCAGCGTAAACAGTTCTTCATAACGTGGCTCTACCACTTCAGCCAGAGCCTGACGTGACAGGTCCCGTGCGGGACGATCACCGACACTGGGCACCTTGATCATTTCGTCACTGGAAGCCAGTTGCGTCAGTGCACAAGCGTACTTTACCTTGATCTCTTCGGCGTACTGGGTGGGTGTGCGCAGCGCCATGGCGATGTCGTTGGTGACTTGATCCCCCGCAATGGGAATGACCGCGGTGTGACGAATGGCACCTTCGGTAAAGACGGCAATATCGGTGGTTCCACCACCGATATCTACCATGCACACACCCAACTCACGCTCATCCTCGG
>Ga0079225_10000909_pt1 | contig 16332 bp, 18 predicted proteins | sample Poulit2012_FD_76344 | JGI IMG/M metagenome (GOLD analysis project Ga0079225, IMG submission 76344) | Agricultural soil microbial communities from Georgia to study Nitrogen management - Poultry litter 2012 | ecosystem: Environmental > Terrestrial > Soil > Agricultural land | place: USA: Georgia... | reverse complement strand
CACGCTCTACATCTAGCGCCAGCGCTCTCATAAGGGGTTGCTGCAGAATGGCAACACAAGCAGAGGTCGCCGATCATCTGGACCTGAGCCGGCAGGCCGTCGGCGATCTTGTGCGCCGTGGCATCTTCGAAAGCAAGGGGCCGCGGGGGCTCGACATTGATGATTGCCGAGTTCGTTATGTCCGGCATCTACGGGCCATGGCAGCGGGCTGGAAGGGAGAGGACGAGGACGGTGAGGTCCTGGACCTGACGGCCGAGCGGGCGCGAAAGGCAAAAGAGGAAGCTGACCGGCTGGAAATGCAGAACGCGCAGATGCGGCGGGAGTTGCTGCCGCGTGCCGACGTCGATGCAGCGGTGATCGAGGATTACTCCCGGGTTCGCGCTCGGTTGCTGAACGTCCCGTCGAAGGTTGCGCCATTGGTGGCAGCGGCAACGGAGCCGCGAGAAGCCGAGGGATTGGTCAAGAGGGCCATCTATGAAGCCCTGCAGGAGCTTAGTGACCCCGAGGCTTTATTCGACACTGGCGCCGGAATGGCGGACGGCATTGAGGCCTCCGCCGACGCTGACCGTGAGCGAGTGGGCAGATCGCGAGAGGAGGCTTAGCCCGGAGGCGAGTGCCGAGCCGGGGCGGTGGGATACGTCGCGTGCAGAGTATCAGCGTGCGATCATGGATGCGGTTGCTGACCCGTCCGTCCATACAGTTGTCATCATGTCATCGGCACAGGTGGGCAAGACTGAGGTCATCCTTAATGTCCTCGGTTTCCACATCGATCAGGATCCGGCGCCAATACTGATGCTCCAGCCGACGCTCGATATGGCGCAGGCATTCAGCAAGGACCGTCTCGCACCGATGGTGCGGGATACGCCGGCACTGCATGGCAAGATTAAAGAGGCCCGTAGCCGAGACAGTGGCAATACCCTGCTGCACAAGGCGTTCCCGGGCGGTCATGTCACGATGGCCGGCGCCAACAGCCCGAGCTCGCTGGCGTCGCGACCTGTTCGGATCGTGCTATGCGACGAGGTCGATCGGTATCCGGCGAGCGCAGGCACGGAAGGTGATCCCGTCACGCTGGCGCGCAAGCGATCCACGACGTTCTGGAACAGGAAGCTTGTCTTGACCAGCACGCCGACGATCAAGGGGCAGAGCCGTATTGAGGCGGCTTATGGCGAGAGCGACAAGAGGCGGCTGTGGGTGCCATGCCCGCACTGTGACGAACATCAGGTGCTGCGTTGGAGCCAGGTGCGATGGCCGGAAGATCGACCGGATGCGGCGCAATATGCCTGCACGGAGTGCGGCGCGCTCTGGACGGATGGCGAGCGCTGGCAAGCGATCCGTCGGAGCGAGTGGCGGGCCGAAGGGGAAAGTCACGGGGTCGCCGGGTTCCATTTGAACGAGCTGTGCTCGCCTTGGGTAATGCTGTCCGACATGGTCTCAGCCTTCCTCGCTGCGAAAGGGGACCCGGACAGGCTGCGTGCCTGGGTGAACACCTCGCTTGGGGAGACATGGGAAGAGCGCGGCGAGACTGTCGCGGCCGAGGGCATCGATGCGCTGCGCGAGTCCTATGGCCCCGAGGCATTGCCGGATGATGTCCGGGTCATAACAGCTGGCGTGGATACGCAAGGCGACCGACTCGAGGTTGAGTTTGTCGGCTGGGGCGAGGGGGAGGAAAGCTGGGGCGTCGAATACCACGTCCTCTATGGCGATCCGGCACAGCCCGCCGTGTGGGAAGATCTCGATGCTCTGCTGCTCCAGTCATGGGAAACAGAAAGCGGCCGGACAATACGCCTGTCGAGCGCCGCGATCGACTCCGGCGGGCATCACGCCGAGGCGGTTCTGAGTTTCTGCCGGGCGCGGTTCCGGCGGCGGGTTTATGCGATCAAAGGGCAGGCAGGACAAGGAAAGCCGGTCTGGCCACTGCGGGCAAGCCGGACAAGAACCCGGGACAATGTGTTCATGGTCGGGGTCGATACGGCAAAGGACGCGATCTACTCGCGCCTCAAGATCGAGGAGCCCGGCCCCGGATATTGCCACCTGCCCGCCGACCCAAGCACCGGATATGACCGGGACTGGGCCGAGCAGGTTACGTCCGAGCAGAGGATGACCCGCTACCGTGAGGGCCGGCCCTATAGCGTTTGGGTTCTGCCCGGCGGCAAGCGGAATGAGGCGCTTGACTGTCGGGTTTATGCATACGCGGCCCTGAAGGCGCTGCCGAAGGGCATCGCGTTGCCTGCGCAGCCGCGTCCGGCGCCCCAGCCCCAGCGCCAACCGGTCGGGATCGCCCCCGACGGCTGGCTTGATCGGCGAGACAATTGGTTCTGAGGGTTTGCAATGGCGCTTGCGAAGGAAATTGCGGCCCTCGAGGCTGCAATCAGGCGGGGCGTGCGCTCGGTCCAGTACGACGGACAGAGCGTCCAATACCAATCACGCGACGACATGATTGCAACTCTCCGCGCAATGAAGCGGGAGGCCGGCATGATGACGGGCGGCAGCGCAGTCACCTATCCCGCTTTTGAGAAGGGCACCGAATGAACCTTCTTGACCGGGCCGTGATGGCGGTCGCGCCAGCGTCGGGGTTGCGCCGCATCCGCGCCCGTCGTGCAGCGAGCATCCTGGCCAATTACGACGCTGCAACGGGCGGCAGGCGGTCAAGATCGTGGCGGCCGACCGGCACGGATGCAGATGCCGCGTCACGACGGCGAGCACGGCTGGCGTTCGTGTCCCGAGACATGATCCGCAACACGCCACTGGCAGGCCGGGGGCGAGATGTCATCGTCAACAACACTGTTGGTGACGGGATCATCCCGAGCGTTGATGCTCCGTCAGAGGCAACTAAGGCACGGTTTCTGGATCTGGTTATCAGTCATCTGGACACGACAGATATCGACGCGAATGGGCTTCTGAACCTCTACGGGCTGCAACGACTCGCACTCTCAACAGTGGTCGAGTCTGGCGAGTGCCTGGTCCGCCTCCGCCGGCGGCGCTTGTCGGATGGGTTGTCTTTGCCGTTCCAGGTCCAAGTGCTTGAGCCGGACTATCTGGACAGCTCGCGGGACAGCATGACGACCAGTGGCGGCGCTCGGGTGTTCGAGGGGATCGAGTATGACGCGATCGGGCGCCGCGTTGCATATTGGCTGCATGATGATCACCCGGGCTCGGCACATGGCTGGCGACTTCCACGCTCTCGGCGCGTGCCGGCATCCGAGGTCATCCACCTGTTCCGGCAGGATCGGCCGGGGCAGATGCGCGGCGTGTCCTGGTATGCGCCTGTCGCTCTGACCTTGCAGGATCTGCGTGACTATTTCGACGCGCAGCTCATGAAGCAGAAGATCGGGGCATGCTTCGCAGCGTTCCGCGTAGAACCGGATGCTGTATCGGATGACGTGGACTCGACGATGCCGACATCGCTGGCCCCCGGCGCGATCTTCAAGCTCGGCCCCGGCGAGGATGTTCGCTTCGCCAGCCCTCCGAAGATGGACGACAACAGCTTCGTCCGCGATTGCGTCCGTGAGGTCGCGATGGGGCTTGGCATAACCTATGAGAGCTTCTTCGGGGATTTGAGCCAGGTCAACTATTCATCCGCCCGCATGGGGCGGCTGGAGATGGACCGCAATATTTCCTCTTGGCAGTGGCTGATGCTTGTTCCGCAGATGTGCGACCGCATCGCCGATTGGATGCTCGAGGCGTGGAATGTCCTCGAGCCAATGCGCGACTTGCGGCGCGCGCGTATCACCTGGACGCCACCGGCGCGGATCATTGTCGATCCGGCAAGAGAGATCCCCGCCATGCGGGAGAAGGTTCGCGCAGGCTTTGCAAGCTGGCAGGCCGAGGTCCGGTCGCTTGGCTATGACCCGGAGACCGTCGCAGCAGAAATGGCCGAGGACAACATCCGCTTTGATACACTCGGCATCACTGTGACGAGCGATGCGCGCCAGGACACGCAGCCACGTTCGACAAGACCGGAGGACGCTGATGGAGAGTGAGATCGTGATTGGTGGGGACATCGTCCTGCATGGCTTCGTCGGCGACAGCTATATGGATGAGGGGTTCACTGCAAAGCAGGTCCTGAGCGCACTGGCGGGTACGCCGGGGGACGTGACCATCCGGCTCAATTCGGGTGGCGGGTTCGCAACTGATGGGGCCGCGATCTATGCGGCCATCAAGGCACATGCGGGCCATGTCACAATGCGCGTCGAAGGCATCGCGGCAAGCGCCGCCTCATTGATCGCGATGGCCGGTGACGAGGTCATCATGGCTGACGGCGCGATGATGATGGTCCACGACCCGAGCGGGCTGACGATCGGGACGGCATCTGATCACCGCCAGGCCGCTGGCGCCCTTGACAAGCTCGGTGAGAGCTACGCCAGCGTCTATGCGTCCAGATCCGGACTTTCCGAGGCGAGGGTCCGTGAGCTGATGCTGGCCGAGACCTGGATGACGGCGAGCGAGGCTGTTGGTCTTGGCTTTGCTGATCGTGGAGACGCCATCATTGAAGATGGTGAGGGTGCCGTCGCCGCATTCCCTTTCGAGATTTACGCCAACACGCCAGAGCGCCTTCGCGCCTTGGCGAACGAGAAGGGCTGGCGTGCCGCCATGCCCAAAACCGGGGCGCGCCCCCGTAACATGGAGGCCAGTATGGCTGACGAGCAGAAGGCGGCGGCCGAGTCGAATACCGCCGTGGTCGAGATCCCTCATCAGGCATCGGCGGATGCCCCGGTGATGAGCGCAGATGATATCGCGAAGGCCAGCGAGAGGGCAGTCGCTGCGGAGCGCCAGCGTGCGTCCGGCATCCGCCGGGCCGTCGCCGCAGCGCGACTGTCGCCGACGATGGCTGATGATCTCATCGACGAGGGCGTGTCTCTCGACGCCGCTCGCGAACGGATCATCAATGCCTGGGCGGATGCTGGCGATACGCATGAGTATGCGCCGCAGCCGACGGCGAGGGTGCTGGCGGACGCCACCGAGCGGCTGGCGGAAGGCGCCACCATGGCCCTGATGTCCCGCGCCGGGATGGAGGGCGGTGAGCGCAACGAGTTCAGTGGGATGTCCCTGCTCGAGATCGCCCGCGCCTCAATGGAGGCCCGTGGCGAGCGCATTCGCGCATCGTCCAAGCTCGAGGTTGCGGGCGCCGCGTTCGGCGTCCGCATGGCGGCCGGCCATTCAACGTCTGATTTTCCGGCGATCCTCGAGAACATCGCAAACAGGTCGATGCTGCGTGGCTTCTCCGAGCAGGAGGAGACTTTCGAGGCTTGGACGTCTGAGGGGTCGCTGCCCGATTTCCGGCAGGCAAAGCGCGTGGGCATCGATGCGTTCCCGGGCCTTGAGAAGGTCGAGGAAGGCGCCGAGTACACCTACGCGACTATCGGCGATCACGCCGAACCCATCGTGCTGGCAACCTATGGCCGCATGTTCAAGATCACCCGTCAGGCGATCGTGAATGACGACCTGTCAGCGTTTACTCGGATCCCGCAGATGATGGGCCGCGCCGCACGACGGACGGTGGGCACGCTTGCTTATGGGGTGCTTACCGGCAACCCGCAGATGTCGGACGGGACGACCCTCTTCCACGCCGATCACGGGAACCTCGCCGGGACGGCGGCCAAGCCGACGGTTGAGAGCATGGAGGCGGCCATCGCCGCAATGGCAACGCAGAAGGACCGCAGCGGGAACGCAACGGCGCTGAATGTTCGTCCTTCGTTCGTCCTCGCGCCCTACGCGCTTCGCGGCACCATCATGCAGCTTCTGCAGAGCGAGTGGGATCCATCCAAGTCGCAGCGGGCGGCGAACACGGTTCGGGGCGTGGTTGAACCGATCTTCGACGCACGCCTTGATGCCGATAGCGCGAAGGCCTGGTATCTGGCGGCATCGCCGATGGCCGCAGACACCGTCGAGATCAGCTATCTTGACGGTCAGAGCGCGCCCTTCCTCGACTCCGAGGAAGGCTGGAACGTCGATGGCGTGGAGTTCAAGGTGCGCATCGACGCGGCAGCGACTGCCCTCGCCTGGGAAGGCCTCTACAAGAACGCGGGCGCCTGAGCCTCGGCTGACGGGTGCGGCCGACAGGCCCCGCCCATCCACTTGAACGATTGAAAGGAGGGCCAGAGATGGCCAAGAACTATATCCAGCCGGGCGACAACATGACTGTTTCGGCTCCCTATGCTGTGTCCAGCGGCGACGGCGCCCTTGTCGGGTCACTGTTTGGCGTTGCGGTATCAGATGCCGACAATGGCGCGCCTGTTGTTCTTTCGACCACAGGCGTCTGGCGACTTGCGAAGACGAAGGCGCAGGCCTGGGCGGTTGGCGCACTCGTCTACTGGGACAATTCGACGAAGGTCGCCACCACGACCGGCACCGACAACAAGCTGATTGGCGTTGCGGCTGCAGATGCCGCCAACCCGTCTGACGCCGGCCTTGTCCGGCTGAACGGCGCCTTCACAGCCTGATCGTGAGCAGCGTGTTCGATGGCCTGCCCGACGTCTTTCTCGGCGCGTTCGGGCAGGCCGTCACCGTGCATCCGGCGGCCAATGTGATGCAGGAAATCCGCGTGATCTATCGGCGTGCAGGCGCTGTCGATCCGCTGGGCGAGTTCGGCGCTGTCACGCATCAGGCGACACTGTCTGTCGCGACTGAGGATGTGAGGGATATCCCGCTGGCGCCCGGCGATCTTGTCGAAATTGATGAATGCACGCTTTTCAGGTTGGCGGCGCCGGTTCCCGATGCGCACGGGATGACGACGTTCCCATTGCTGGCGGTGGACTGAAATGGCGCATGTCCGGGCACAGATCCGCAGCGCGTTCAAAGAACGGCTTACCGGCATCAAGGGCGTCCGCAAGATCGTCGGCATGCGAGCGCATGCGCTGGCCGACACCGAACTCCCGGCCCTCCAGGTCATCACGCCAGAAGAGGCGATCGAACCACTGGACGGTTCTGATATCGAGACCATGCGCCGCGTTACCGTGGATGTTATCGCCTTTGCGCTCGGTAATGATGGCGATGATGACACAATCGACGCGATTTCGGCGCAGGTCGAGACCCTGATAGGATCAGCATCTGGCGGAGTTTGGGACCGCTTGGTGTTGTGTTTCCCGGTTTCAGCCGATCTTGGTATCGGCGGTCCCGCCGAGCAGACACTCGTGATGCTGCGCACCCGCTTTCGCGTGCAGTTCAGCGCAGCAGATCCAGGAACCATAGGCGACGGCTGACCCCGATCGCCCGGCCTTTGAACCCGCGCTCTGGCCAGGCGCGCCCGGCTCGCCGTGATGGCGACCCAGCCCATAGATGGAGGCCACTATGGCAGCAGTCCGCGGCTCCAAGCTGCTGATCAAGCGCGGCGATGGCGAAGTCCCTGAGGAGTTCGAGACAGTTGGGGCTCTCCAGAGCTCGACGCTCTCGCTCAACGGCAACCCCATCGACGTGACGACCGCTGACGATGTCGATGCGAATGACGAGATCTGGCAGACGCAGATCAGCGGCCTGAAGTCGCTGAGTGTTAGCGGGACTGGAATCGGCAAGGACAAGCAGCCGATCCAGGATGTCTATGCCGACTTCGCCACCGGAACGATCACGAATTATGAGATCATCATTCCACACCTCGGCGTCTTCGAGGTTCCGATGATTGTCGGTGATATGGAGTTCTCCGGCCCGCATGATGGCGTGCTGGGCTTCTCCATTTCGCTGATGAGTGCCGGCGCGCCAGAGTTCACGAAGGAGAGCGGCTGATGCGCGGCGATGTGAAGGTGAAGGTCGAGGGCAAGGAGCATGTGTTGCGCCTGACCCTTGGCGCCATGGAGGAGGTTTCCGAGGTAGAGATGGCGCCTGCTGTCATCCTCGGCGCGCTTGAGAGTGGCGTCTACAACGCGAAGGAGCTTGGCGCGGTCCTGCGGGCCGGGTTGCGCGCTACAGGCGCAGAGATCAGCTCTGATGACCTGGTCTCGGCTCTTGGAGGCCTCGAGGCACGCAATGTCGCTATCCGCCTGCTGGCATCGTTCTTCGGAGTCGATGCCTCGGGAAACGCCGACGCCGCCGAGAAGCCAAAGGCCAAAGCCTCCGCTTCTCGATCGCGCCCTACATCAAAGCAGGGGGCATGATGGGGTGGCGGCCATCAGAGGTGAGGGAATGCACCCTCGCTGACTTCGAGGATGCGTTTGACGGCTGGCTGTCAGTGCAGGGCGTTGATCAGGGTCCGGACATGAGCGATGCGGCGGTCGAAGAGCTGGACGCGCTCATGGAGCAGTATCCGGACAGGGTTCATTGAGGTGGGGCAGTTACCAATTGCACGCCTCGCGGAGAGGCTCGATTGCAGATTCAAGTCCGCCGATGTTGAAGGTAGCAGTCTTTGAACTCTCGCTATAAGGCGTGAATCGCGCGATTAGCTGATCCTTGCCAAACAACTGCTTTATAACCGGGATAGAAGCGCCGCCTCTCCAAAGCCCCAGGCTACGGTTGTTGGTAGATGCATCCATCCACGCGGTTCGAGCCTTGTCTGAGTCCGTCCGGTATTCGACTTTACCATATCCTCCGACGCGGGAGGTCACATGGCAGGATGTGCTGAGGATCAAGGAGGTTGTGTTTTCCATGCAGCGCACTGTCAGGGTAACAGGCTCACTATCCCACCTGCAGCGAATGAGTTCGTTTGAAGCGACCGTAAGATAGACATTCGTCTGGTCGGTGAGCTTCGACGTTTCGATGTGGGCCTGCCAGTTGCCATCTGTCTTCTGCTCGACGTCTGGCGTCCTGCCGGATATCCGATCATAGCAAGCCAGCCGGTCAAGCTCGCTCTCGACACGGGCGCAGGCATCAATCCCCTCTGAGAAGGCTGGTGATCCTAGCGCCATCACAATGGCTGCAGCGGCGATAGCGATCACCTTCATAGTTTTTCTCCCTGCACACGGTTGTCGGCGCTATCCGGCAGGGGAGGGGCAACTGACTGAAACTCCCGTAATGCCTTCTCGCCAGATTTGAGCCGATCAAGAACGGCGCAGAATCCGAACAGGATAAATGCTCCCAGAGTAGCGTTGACCGCTATTCCGATCTGGATATCGCTGCGCGCGGCTCCGGCAGCGAAAAAGGCGAATATCAGGGCAAGGGTGCCAACTATCGCGAGAATGAATTGCATCGGAACCTCCGGAATATTCCTGGGTCAGACGATGCCATGCAGTTCTTGGTGGGCCAACCCATTCGCGGCTGGGCCATCGTTGGATGGCCGGGCGCTGCGACCGTTTTGCATCATGGGGGCATTTAATGGATAACGATCTCGCCCGGCTCCAGGTCCGTATCGACGCGAACGATGCTCGGTTTCAGCAGGGCGTCCGGCGGACCGAACAAGCATTCGGTCGATCTGCGCGTTCGATTGAAAGCCGTGCTGCTCGCCTGAATTCGCGGATGGAGAATGGGGCACGAAGAGCCGAGTTGGCTTACTCCCGTGTCTCGCGTGCGCTCGTTCCGCTCGGAGCGGCCCTGGGCGTAGCATTCTCCGTGCGGGGCTTTGACCAGGCGCTTTCGCGCCTCGATGCGATCGGGAATACTGCTGACCGGCTCGGCCTGACAACCGACGCCCTGCAAGAACTTCGTTCTGCAGCCAGTCAAGCGGGCATATCCACCGGGACCTTGGACATGGCGATGCAGCGTTTCGGGCGCCGGGTAGCCGAGGCACGGCAGGGTACCGGAGCGGCAAAAAGTGCGCTGCAGGAGATGGGGATTGCGCTGACGGATGCGGAAGGCAAGGCCCGCCCTCTCATGGATGTCTTGCGAGACGTAGCTGATCGACTTGCCACGATGGAGGACAAGACCGACCGAAACCGCCTCGCCTTCAAGTTGTTCGACAGTGAAGGTGTCCAGCTCGTCAATATGCTGGATAATGGCTCGGCTGGGCTCGACAAGTTCATCGAGCGCGCTCACGAGATGAACGCGGTCATTGAAGAGGACAGCATTCGGGCAGCGCAAGGGCTGAAGAACGAAATCGATCTCCTTTCCGATTCTCTCGGGAACAGATTTGTGAATGCTGCAGGCCGAGCTGCTCAGTGGCTCAATAAACTCTTTGACGTCGCGGGTAGTGGCCAGATCCATGAGCTAGAGAGCGAAATTGCAGCCCTCGAACAGTGGATCAGTCAGCCAAGAGACCAACGGATCCTGAACGGGGAGATAGCATCCGAGAGGGACATCGCTCGCGCGTGGAGCCAATTGTATAAGATGAAATCGGAGCTTGATGGCCTCCTGAATAATAAGGAAGCCATTATGACTCCCCCAATTATTGTTACTCCTGATGATGACGACCCGCTTCCATCACGGCGTAGCGGCGGCTCATCGATTGCGCGTGCACCTACCGATCACATGGCCGGCCTTGATCGATATCTGGAGACCCTCCGCCACGAGTCCGAGCTGATCGGCAAGACAGCCGCCGAGACCGCCCGCCTGACGGCAGAATATGACGCGAACCGCGTTGCCAAGGCCGCGCTGGAGAAGATCCGGGCTGAAGGCCGGGAGGCATCGCCAGAAGAGCTGGCACAGCTTGACCAGTTCGTTGAGAAATACACGGACTTGGCCGTCGCCAACCATGCGGCCGAGGAAGCAATCCGGGCCAAAACCAAGGCAGACGAGGAGCAAAAGCGGGCGCAAGAGGAACTGGCGCAGGCGCTATCGAGCACCGCTGATCGCTTGATCGGGGTTATCCAGGGCGCTGACAGCGCAGCGGAGGCAATTCGCAATCTCGCGCTCGAGATACTGAATCTCGGCATGCAAGGGCTGGCCGGCCAAGGGCCGTTTGGAAACCTGCTGGGCGATGTTCTTGGCAATCTGTTCGGCGGCGGCGGCGCGTTTACGTCGAGCATGCCCTCGATGCCCTCTGGAGGCATCCCGATTGCCTTCAACGCCAAGGGCGGCGTCTACTCCGGCCCCGGCATCAGCGCTTATTCCGGCAGCGTCGTCAGCCAGCCAACCGTCTTCCCGTTTGCCAAAGGCATCGGCCTTATGGGCGAAGCCGGCCCGGAGGCGATCTTGCCCTTGCGGCGCGGGCCGGGCGGAAAGCTGGGCGTCGAGGCGTCTGGCGGCGGTGGCGGCACGGTCGTGAATGTCTACGCGCCGCCGGGCAGCGAAGCACGTGAGGAACGGTCCTCCTCGGGTGCGGGCGGGATGGAGCAGATCGATATCTACATCGATCAGAAGATGGCGCAGGCGATCAACCGGCCCGGCTCGTACACGCAGCGCGCACTGGCGACCGGATATGCCGCCCGGCCAATCACGACGCAGAGATAACCCGGGCCAGCGATCCTCTACTCGTCGGCAGGAGTGAACAAGGTCCGAAGGATCATATCCCGGCTGGCGGCTAGGACATCTGGGTTCCCAAACTGCTCCTTGCCCATATCTTCGAGCAGGCCATCAAACTTGGAAAAAGACTCCTTCAACTCATCCTCTGTGAGCACCCCCTTCTTAATTAACGGATAGAGAACGGCAATCATCAGAATTGTGTAGTTAGAATGGGTCTTTCCAACCTGCTCGGCCAACTCTCTCGTCATCTCATACATCACGTTCTCATCTTCCTTTGTTGTCACATGGGGGTGCCCCATTGGGCAGCATATCGCCAAGATCCGGCCGGGCAACATTGCCATTCATATCCCACGACACCGTAGAGGTAGAGTCATGACAATTCCCGTCTGGCCTGCATCCCTGCCGCAAGCGCCGCTCGTGGCAGGCCTCACCATTGGCGATGATGACGCCGTTTTGCGCACAAGCATGGACGCTGGCCCGGCAACACGGCGCAACCGTTTCACGGCCATCACGCAAAGCGCGGGCGCATCGATACTGCTGACTGGCGCGCAACTTGCCACGTTCAACGCTTTCTATCGCGACACGCTCCACAATGGCACGTTTTCGTTTGAGTGGACGCATCCGGGGACCGGGCAGACGGTCAGCTATGCCTTCAAGGGTCCGGTGAAGTTCAGCCTTGTCCGCCCGGACGGCGACCCCGCCGAGCGTCTGTGGCAAGGGACACTAGATCTCGAGGTGCAGCCCTAATGCCAATCTCTGACGCTCTGCGCGCTGACGCATGGGCGCCTGAATCCGATCTTCCGTTGGTGCTGCTGACGATCAGCCATCCCGATATCGATCCGCCGATCCGCGTCGTCAACAACACGGTCGACATCACGTCGCAAGGCAACCTGTTCATGGCCTTCCCCTTTGAGGCTGAACTGCCGGACAGCCCTGAAGATGCCCCGCCGCGCGCCCGTCTGCGTATCGATAATGTCAGCCGCGAGATCGGGCAGACAATCCGGCTTATATCCAGCCCGGCGACCGTGAGCATCCAGATAGTTCGACAGGGCGATCTGGATACGATTGAGGCAGAGTTCCCCGGCTATCGGCTGTCGGGTGTCCGCTATGACGCGCTAACGGTCGAGGGCGATCTGACGCGTGAGGATCTGACGCGTGAGGTTTACCCATTTCTGACGTTCTCGCCTGCAGAGTTCCCAGGCCTCATAAAATGACGGCAGATGAGTTCGTCGCCCGCGCGCTGGCCGTGCCGTTCAAGGGTCGCGGCCGGGGCTGGGGCGGTTGGGACTGCTACGGGCTTGTCAGAGCGTTCGCCCGCGAGGTGCAGGGGATAGAGTTGCCGGCCTTCGATGTGGGTTATGAGACAGCCGGCGATACGCTTGAGGACCGCGAGGCAATCCAAGCCATGGTCGAGAGCAGCCGGCCTGCCTGGCACCGCGTAGAGCGGCCGCAGGCGGGCGATGTGCTGGTGCTGAGCATCACGGGGCTTCCGATCCACATGGGCGTGATGGTCGATCACAGGCGCTTCCTGCATGCCGAGAAGAAGCTCGGGACAGTCGTTGAGCGCCTGTCGTCACCGATCTGGGCCAAGCGCATCGAGGGGGCGTATCGTTATGCTGCCAGTTGAGCGCGAGCCCGGCTTTGTCACGCTGACAGCAGCGGCGCATCCCTTCCGCGCGAGCCGCGACGTTCTGATGGTGCGCGAGGGTCAGTCGCTGGCCGAGATGCTGCATGAGGCTCAACCGGACTCGGTGCTGCGTCGGCACGCCACTATCTTTATCGCCGGGCACCGGATCGATCCGCGCCACTGGCACCGGACCTATCCGAAGGCCGGGGCGCATGTGGAAATCCGCGTCTTGCCGGCGGGCGGCGGCGGGGGTGGCAGTAAGAACGTTCTGCGCACCGTCATGATGGTCGCCGTTATGGCGCTCGCGATTGCGGTGCCGTTCATAGCGCCGGGTATGATGACCGCCATCGGTGCGGCACTCGGAGCATCAACAACGGTCGCCGCCGGGGCTACGCTCTCTGCAGCGGCGATGCTGGGTGGGGCGCTGACGACTGCCGCTATCGGTATGGTCGGTAGCCTCCTGATCAATGCGCTGGTTCCAATCCGACCCCCAAAGATCGGCCGCTCAGATACCGCTCCGGTCTTCGGCATCGAGGGCGCGCGCAACAGGGCCAATCCGTTCGGGGGCGTGCCGCAGGTCCTTGGCCGGCTGCGCGTCGCTCCGAATTTCGGCGCCATGCCCTATACCGAGATCGTGGGCGACGATCAGTATCTGCGCCTGCTCTTCGTCTGGGGCGTCGGCCCGCTGGCAATTGATGAGGCCAGCCTGCGCATTGGCGAGACAGCGCTTTCAGATTTCGAGGGCGTCGAGGTTGAGCACCGCGCGGGCTATCCCGATGATGAGCCGCTGACGCTCTATCCGGGCACGGTGACGGAAGAAGCGCTGCAGGTGCTCCTGCTCGATAGCAAAGATGGCGGCGCGACAGGCCCGCATGTCCGCAACAGCGGAGCGGACGCCGACGAGATAGGGTTGGATTTCTCGTGGCCGATGGGGCTGCGGTGGTATCGCGGCAGCAAGAACAAGACGGCATCGACAACTGTCCCGCTGCGCGTCCGCTATCGCGAGGTCGGCGCGACTGAATGGCAGACGCCAAACCTGACCGCACACACTTTCCCGGCGGGGTGGCAGTCCGGCGACATATTCAATTTCCAAGGGCGCACGCAGAAGCCGATCCGTCACGGGATGCGCTGGTCTGTCCCACGTGGCCAGTATGAGGTCGAGGTCACCTGCACGAGCGCATGGGGTGTCGATGATGGTGCCAATCGCACCTATTGGACCGTGCTCCGAACGATTACCGATGAAGACCCGATCCAGAGCCGGGTGCCGGTTGCCAAGACGGCGCTGCGCATCCGGGCGACCGATCAGCTCAACGGGGTAGTCGATCAGCTAAACGGCATCGTGACGACGCTCGGGAAAGACTGGGACGGCGAGGCGTGGGGTGACGATCAGGAGCTGACGAACCCGGCGGCGCTGATCAGGCATGTCCTGCAAGGCAAGGCGAACGCGGTAGCGATGCCGGATGAGCGCATTGACTTGGCCAGCCTTGAGGATTTCCACGAGCACTGCGTCGAGAATGAGTTCACGTTTGCGCAAGCCCGAGCGGGCGGCAGTGTCTGGGAGGCGCTGGCCGATTGTGCCGCCGCTGGCCGGGCTGCACCGGCAGAGGTGGATGGCAAGTGGGGGGTGCTGATCGATCGGCCGCAGGCGGTGCCCGTGAGTCATATCACGCCGCGCAACAGCTCGGGGTTCTCGGTCGAGAAGGCATTCACGGAGCTGCCGCATGCGTTGCGGGTGCCGTTCGTCAATGAGCGCGAGAATTACCGGACGGATGAGCGCCGCGTCTATCGCGACGGCTATGACGAGAGCAATGCGACGCTATTCGAGCAGATGGATTTGCCCGGTGTCACAAACCCGGACCAGATCTGGAAGCTCGGCCGCTACCGGCTGGCGCAAGGCATCCTGCAACCCGAACGGTTCACGTTCCGGCAGGATATGGAATACCTGACCTATCAGCGCGGCGACCGGGTGCGCATCACGCATGATGTTTTGCTGGTCGGACTGGCGACAGGCCGGGTCAAGGCGGTGTCAATCAATGATGATGGCGAGGTGACAGGACTCACTCTTGATGAGGCCGTGCCGATGGAGGCGGGCAAGAGCTACGGGCTTGCCATTCGCAATCTGGGCGGCAGCGTCACGGGCCAGATCGTGACAGAGGCAGGCGACCAGAATGAGGTGACGTTCAGCACGCCAGTCCCGGCAGTGGATGATCCAATGGCGGAAGAGGGCAAGCGCCCCGCGGTGGAGCGCGGCGACCTGTTCGGGTTTGGGTTGCTCGGGCAGGAAACCGATGATGCGTTGATCGTCAGCATCCGGCCAGCGCCGGATTTCCGGGCCGAGGTTGTGGCCGTTCCCTATCGCGAGGCGGTTTACAGCGCTGACACCGAGGCAATCCCACCTTTCGACACGAATTTGACGCCCCTGCCCGTGCCAGAAACCCCGACCATCGTCCAGACCGTCTCTGACGAGAGTGTGATGCGTCGGGAGGACGATGGCAGCCTAGAGGCGCGCATTCTCGTGGTGCTGGGCTTCACGTCCGGCGCGCGCACGCCATCGACGCGGATACAGGTTCGCTATCGCATTGAGGGCACGGGAGAGTGGGAGCTCCTGGCGTTCGATCGCAATGAGCGCATCATAATCTCGGATGTTGAGATCGGTGCGACCTACGAGATCCAGGTACGGACGGTTTCCCTGCTGAATGAGCCCTCGCCATGGGTCTCAGCCACCGAGACCGTGATCGGCAACACGACGCCGCCGCCCGATGTGACGGGGCTGGAAGCGACGCTCGAGAACTTCGCCGTGCGGCTGCGCTGGGATGATGTCGATGTGATCGATATCGAGGCCTACCATGTCGAGCAGCTGATCGAGGGTGACTGGCAGCGGCTCGATATTATCGACGCGACGAATTATAAAACAGACGTGCTGCCGACCGGGGGCACAGAGAGCCAGGTCTACGAGTTCCGGGTGCGGGCCGTGGATAGCGGCGGGCTGGTCTCGGAGAGCTGGACGCAGACCAGCATCACGATCAACGTGCCGGAGCAGCCGAGCGTAGCGCACCGCTTCGACGGGCCGAACTTTGTCATCACCTGGAATACGCCCGAGGCGGAGTTCCCGATTTCGCATTACATCGTGCGCCGTGACGGGCTGCCGGTGGACGCGCCGAAGACGAACCTTTTCACCATCAAGGCGGATTGGGGCGGGCAGGAAACCTGGTCGATTGCTGCAGTGGACGTGGCCGGGAATGAGAGCGCCGAGGCAGCCATTACGGTCGAGATTACGCCGCCCAGCGTCGAGCAGCGCCCAAGCCGGGTGATCGGCAACAACGTCCTGCTCTATTGGGACGGGTCGCGGGCCAGCCTGCCGATCGACCATTACCGGATTTCGGTCGGGCCGTTTGCGGAGAGCGCCATCGTGCGCGGCACCGTCTCGACCACCTTCTTCGCGCTGT
>Ga0079225_10000907_pt1 | contig 16344 bp, 14 predicted proteins | sample Poulit2012_FD_76344 | JGI IMG/M metagenome (GOLD analysis project Ga0079225, IMG submission 76344) | Agricultural soil microbial communities from Georgia to study Nitrogen management - Poultry litter 2012 | ecosystem: Environmental > Terrestrial > Soil > Agricultural land | place: USA: Georgia... | reverse complement strand
TAGAGCGAAAAGTAGCTGAAGCAAGAAGCCATAATGCCACAATTGTTTTAAATCATCCATATTGCTCTTTTACTGGCTGGAGATGGGATTGGAATTTTGATTATGATCTTGTTGAAGTATGGAATGGACCCTGGAGGGAAGATAATAAAAAAGCATTAGATTGGTGGCATGAAGAGTTAGTAAATGGAAAAAAGCTGATTTCAATTGGTGGAAGCGATACTCATAAAATAGAAAAATATCGAAAACACGGCATGCCTACTACATGGGTCTACAGTGATTCAAATAGCGTTTCTGATATCCTTTCTAATATTCATAAAGGAAGAGTAGTGATTACTTATCAAAAAAATGCACCTTTTATAACAATTAAATGTGGAGATAAAATGATGGGTGATGTATGTAATCATTCAAATGAAGATACAAATCTTATGTTTAGCTCTTTAAAGGAAAAGGATATTATCAAAGTTTATTCTGATAAAGGATTAGTATTGGAAGAAGAGAATGAAGGAGAAACAATTAAAGAGTATCAGATTAAAAATAACAACAAAAAGTTTTTAAGAGCGGAAGTTTGGAGATATATAGAACCATTTAAAGAACCTGTTTTAGTATCTTTGAGTAATCCCATATTTTATTCTTCTTAAAATAGGTGAATGAGATCTGTTCAAAGTGATTTAATGACAATTAAATATAATTATCGCTGAACAAAATTAAAAGTTATATTTTAGTTAAATTGTAGCTATTTATTATTGAGGTGATTTTCTTGACGTTATCTAATAAAACGATAAAAAAAGTCCATGTAATTTATAAAACACACTTAGATATAGGATTTACTGATTTAGCTGAAAATGTAGTTGAACAGTATATTGAATCATATATTCCAAAGGCCATTAAATTGGCTGAAGAATTAGAGAAAAATAATTCAAAAGCAAAATTTGTTTGGACAACAGGGTCTTGGTTAATTCATGAATATTTAAAACGAAAAAAAGGTGTAGAGAAAGAAAGATTTATAAGAGCTATCGAAAAAGGTTATATCACATGGCATGCCTTGCCTTTTACTACACATACTGAGTTGATGGATAAGTCTCTTTTTGAATATGGTCTATCCATTTCTGAAAAATTAGACGATAAATTTAACAAACAAACTATTACAGCCAAAATGACAGATGTACCAGGACATACAAAGTCAATTGTTCCAATAATGGCTAATAATAATATTGAATATCTACATTTAGGTGTCAATCCGGCTTCTACAGTCCCGGATGTACCGAAGCTGTTTGTCTGGAAAGGTATTGATGACACGGAAATCATAGTAAATTATTCAGAAAATTATGGAGATGTTTTAAAAATAGATGGATTAGATGAAGTAATGTTGTTTGCACATACTGGGGATAACTATGGACCTCCTGAAATGGAAGAAATAGAAAAAGAGTTTGAAAGTTTACAAAAAGAATTTCCTAATGCTGAAATAGAAGGATCAACTATGGATCAATTTGTGAGGAAATTATTAAAATATAAACACAAGCTTCCAATTATTTATGAAGAAATTGGAGATAGTTGGATACATGGAGTAGGCACAGATCCAAAGAAAGTAAGTCAATTTAGAGAATTACTTAGATTAAGAAATAAATGGATAAAAAACAATTCGCTTAGAGAAGGAAGTCAAGAATATATAGACTTTTCAGATGCCCTGTTACTAATAGCCGAACATACTTGGGGCTTAGATGAGAAAAAGTTTCTAGGAGATTATAAGAATTATAATAAAGATGATTTTAAACAAGCTAGAAAGTTAAATAAAGTAAGCGAAGATGCTGTTCCTGATAAATATAAATATATTAGTTTATTTGCCCTAGGTGAAGTAGAGGCTAATAAATTAAAAAATGAAGAATTATCTTTGGAAAGAAGTTATGAGCATTTTGAAAGTTCTTGGAAAGAACAAAGAGAATATATAACCAGAGCAATTAATTCATTAACGGAGGATAAGCAAGAAGAAGTAAATGAAAGTTTGTCGTTACTTGAAGTTCGGAGAGAAAAAAAGCCATATCAGGAAGAGTTACTTATTGGAAAACGTTATAATTTAGGATGTTTTACAGTAGCTTTTTCAGAGAATGGGTCAATTAATTATCTGGAAGAGAATGGTAAAAAAACGTGGATTGAGGATGAAGGTTATCTAGGGCGATTTTGTTATGAAACATTTGGGGTCTCAGACTATGATAGGTGGTTCAATCAATATGTTAAGAATTCGGATTCAACGTATAATTGGTCAGATGCTGATCAAGGAAAACCTGGTATGGCTCTTGTTTCTCCGAAGCCTGAATATAAATTTTCAAAGCCATACATAGTAAATATAAGCAAAAAAGATAAAGTAAATTCAAGTGAGGTTTTAATAATTTTAAAATTCTCAAATCATGTATCAGATTTATATGGTGCCCCTAAAAATGTCTCAATAAAATATACTTTTTATAAAAATAAATCTGATATAGATATTGAATTAGATTGGTATGAAAAGGACGCTAATAGATTGCCCGAAGCATTGTGGTTTTCATTCAATATTCCTACAAACAATCCAAATTTATGGGAAATAGACAAGGTTGGCCGGTTAATTTCACCAATGAATGTTGTAAAAGGTGGAAATAGGAATCTCCACGCAGTAGATACAGGTGCATATTATTATGGATCTGAAGGAAACATTCACCTTTTAACGAAAGATGCTGTTTTGTTATCTCCGGGTGAAAAACGATTGTTAACATTTGATAACACCTTTGCTGATATTTCTGGAGGACTTCATTTTAATTTATATAACAATATATGGGGAACAAATTTTCCTATGTGGTATGAAGAAGATAGTAAGTTTAGATTTCAAATAAAACTTGAAAGTTATGAATAGAAGACTAAAGAAACTATATGAAGATCTATTTTAATAATTTTGTATGGTTAAGAAGAGGGGTGTCTTCATGAAATATTCAATAGGGGTTGATATTGGTGGTACGAAAATAGCAATAGCATTAGTAAGTGAAAAGGGCGATATAATAAATGATATTGTTTTACCTACCAATTTACATCATCAGCCTGAAAAAATGATGCAAGTTATTATACGCTCAATTTCAGATTTAATCGATCAAAACAATTTAAAACAAGATATAATAGGTATAGGTGTTGGTGCTCCTGGACCTTTAAATGCTAATGAAGGACGTTTAATAAATCCGCCTAATCTTCCTACATGGAATAATTTTCATGTGAAAAAACCATTGGAAGATTACTTTGGTTTTGAAGTAATGATAGAAAATGACGCAAACGTTGCTGCTTTAGGTGAGAAATGGATTGGAGCTGGAAAAGAACTTAATAATTTTGTATATATGACTATAAGTACGGGAATAGGAGTAGGAATTATAAATGATAATCGCCTGTTAAGGGGAAGTAATGGAAACGCAGGGGAATTTGGACATACGGTCATTGACCCTTCCTTTGAAAAATGTCCGCGATGTGGGCAAAAAGGATGTGTTGAAAGTATTGCCTCTGGTACTGCTATTGCTAATTATGCTAGTCGGATAATGAAAAAAGAGCTAACTACTCAGGAAGTATTTCATTTATATGAAGAAAATAATAATGATATTAAAGAATATTTAGAGAAAGTATTTTCTGTTTTAGGTTCAGCTTGTGTTACTTTAATAAACATGTTTGATCCAGAAACTATAGTTATTGGTGGAGGAGTATCTCAAGCTGGTAATACATTAATTGATCCAATTCGTAGCTATGTCAAAAAACACACATTAAATATAGAGAGCCGAAATATAAAAATTGTTACTGCAAATTTATCGAAAAATACAGGTGTAATTGGAGCAGCTTCATTATTTTTTGAACCCAATTAATCCATTGAGACAATAACATATGGAGGTACAATATGTATAAAAATGAGCCGATTTTTTTATCCCCTTCATTTCAGGAAAAAATTTGGGGTGGTCAAAAATTAGAAAGTTTATTTAATTATAACATTCCAAGTACAAAAACTGGTGAAGCTTGGGTGGTATCTGCACATGAACAAGGGTTTTCAAAAATATTAAATGGTCCGTACAAAGGAAAAACATTGAACTTTATATGGGAAAGACATAGAGAACTATTCGGGAACTCTCAGGATAGAGAATTCCCACTGTTAGTTAAAATTATAGACGCAAATGAAGATTTATCTGTACAAGTACATCCAGACGATGCTTATGCAAATTTATATGAAAATGAAAACTATGGGAAAACAGAATGTTGGTATATATTAGAAGCTGAGCCTGATGCGGAAATAGTTTGTGGACACCATGCAAATTCAAAAAAAGAATTTTTAAAAATGATACATGATGAAGATTGGGAAGATTTACTCGTTAAAAGAAACGTAAAAAAAGGAGATTTCATTTATATTCCTAGTGGAACTGTACATGCACTTGGGCAAGGGATTGTTCTTTTGGAAATACAACAAAGTTCTGATATAACCTATCGGATTTATGATTATGACCGAAAAAATGATAAAGGCGTTAAACGGGATTTACATTTAGATCAAGCTTTAGATGTAATTAAAATTCCACATAAGGAAGAAGAACAAGTCCCGAAGAAAATACAAAAAAAGGGAATTGAAATCACTCATTTGATGAGAAATAATTACTTTTTTGTTAGTCATTACCAGGTGTACGATAATATTTGTTTGAGTAATTCAGAAACATTTCAGCTATTTAATGTGATTGAAGGAAAGGGGACGATAGAAATAAATAAAAATAAAATAGAAATACAAAAAGGGGATAACTTTATTTTGCCGCATCAAATTAAAGAATATTCTCTTAATGGTTTGATGGAAATCATCGTAACGTGTGAGTAATTTAAGAGACAAAACATAAAGAGAAAACATTTTGTTTTCTCTTTATGTTTTATTAAGTAGAACAAATAAACTTGAAATTCAAAGGAAAAACATGTAGTCTATATATAGAAGTTAAGCGCTTAACTTAATAAAAGTTACGGAGGGATTCTATGTCAAAACTATTAGTTAAATCTCAAATTCCAGATCAGGATGGTAAGATTTTAGATATTACTCCAGAGAATGCTGGTTGGGAGTATGTTGGATTTCAAGTGTATAAGTTAGAAGAAGGGGATAGTTTAGAAAAACAAACAGGCGAACAGGAAGTTTGTTTAGTTCTTCTATCAGGAAAAGCGAATGTATCAACAACAAATGAAGAGTTTTTGAATATTGGGGAACGAATGAGTGTATTTGAAGAAATCCCGCCTTATTCTGTTTATGTTCCAAATGACGATAAGTATACAATTAAAGCTTTAACTCTTTTGAAAATAGCAGTGTGTGCAGCACCTGGAAAAGGAACTTATAAAGCTCGGTTAATTTCTCCAGAAGATGTGAAGCAATCAGATCGAGGTTCTGGAAAAATGAGTAGAAGAATTCATGATATTTTACCAGAAGATAAGGATGCTGATAGTCTTTTAGTTGTCGAAGTCTATACCCCTGAAGGAAATACATCAAGCTATCCACCGCATAAGCATGATAAAGATAATTTACCACATGAGTCTTATTTAGAAGAAACATATTATCACGAAATCAATCCAAATCAAGGATTTGCTTTCCAGCGAGTCTACAATGATGATCGTAGCTTAGATGAGACAATGACTGTCGAACATGAAAGCGTTGTATTAGTTCCAGAGGGCTATCATCCGTTTACCGCAGTCCCTGGATATGATTGCTATTACCTAAATGTTATGGCAGGACCAAAAAGAACATGGAAGTTTAATAATGAAAAAGATCATGAATGGTTATTTGAAGGAATATAAGAAATATCTTTGTTCAATACTGTATCTTTATAAATGGAGGGAGTATAAATGTACGAATTAAATTTCAAGGATGATCGGCCGTTAGATTTGATTGGAGTAGGTAGATTAACTGTAGATTTAAATGCTGATCAAATTAACCGCCCTATGGAAGAAACGAGATCGTTTACAAAGTATGTTGGTGGATCACCAGCGAATATTGCAATAGGTACCGCAAGACTTGGACAAAAGGCTGGATTTATTGGCAAGGTATCTGATGATCAAATGGGCAGATATATTGTTAATTATTTAGAAGAAAATGATATCGATACATCACATGTGTATACAGATAAAACTGGAGCTGTAACAGGCTTGGCCTTTACAGAGATTAAGAGTCCTGAAGACTGTAGTATTTTAATGTATCGAGATAATGTGGCAGATCTTAAGTTGGATACATCCAATGTTTCAGAAGACTATATTAAGCAGTCTAAATCACTGCTTATATCAGGAACAGCACTTGCAGCTAGCCCATCAAGAGAAGCAGTATTCTTAGCCCTTGACTATGCACGTAAGCATGATGTAGTTGTTGTCTTCGATTTAGACTATCGTCCATATACTTGGGATTCACCACAGGAAACAGCAACTTATTATAACTTAGCTGCGGAGAAGTGTGATGTTATTATTGGCACTCGAGAAGAGTTTGACATGATGGAGCAGTTCCAAAAAGAACCGAATGATGACTATCAAACGGCTCAAAAGTGGTTTGACAACAATGCCGAAATTGTCATTATCAAACATGGTGGTGATGGTTCTTTTGCATATACGAAAAAAGGTGAAAAATTCACAAGTGGTACTTTCAAAACAGAAGTACTCAAGACCTTTGGTGCTGGAGATTCTTATGCATCAGCCTTTATTTACGGCTTAATGCACGGTTGGGACATACCGAAAGCAATGGAATTTGGTAGTGCCTCCGCTGCAATTGTTATTTCACGACATAGTTGTTCTGAAGCTATGCCAACGGTTAAAGAATTAGAAGAATTTATCGCTACAGCAGAAAAAGTAGAAACTTAAACAAAATTAGGGAGTGCATCCAATGTTAGCTACATTAAATGATGTATTACCTCAAGAAAATGAGAATTATGTTGTTCCTGCCTTTAACATCTTTTGTTATGAAGATGCAAAAGCATGTATAGAAGCGGCAGAAGAGCTATGGATACCTATTATTTTAGCAACTAACAGTGTAACGATTGAGCACATGCCACTCCCTGTTTTGAGTAGTATGTTAATTTCAATGGCGGAAGAGTCTAGTGTTCCGGTAGTTATCCATTTAGATCATGCAAAGGACTTTCAAACAATAGCAAAAGCTTTAAAGTATGGATACAGTTCGATTATGTTTGATGGCTCCCAGTTGTCACTTAAAGAAAATATCAAGCAAACAAAAGAGATTGTAAAGATGTCCCATGCTTTTGGGGCGTCTGTAGAAGCAGAAATTGGGACTGTAGCTTATCGAGATAAGTTTAAACACATCCAACAAGTTTATACAGACCCAAAAGAGGCAGCAGTTTTTGCCCAAGAGACTAAAAGTAGATACATTAGCTGTTTCAGTAGGTTCTTTGCATCGTATGGAGGTTCAACAAGCAAATTTAATTTTTGATTTAATCCAGCAAATTGAATCAAAGGTAAATGTGCCATTAGTTATGCATGGAGCTACTGGGATAAAGGATCAAGATATGAAGAAGTTGATCCAAACGGCCTTCGCCAAAGTTAATATAGGAACTGCTTTACGATTAGCATTTGGAAACTCTTTAAGAGAACAGTTCGAAAAAGATGCTCATGTTTATGATCGTATGGAATTGTTTCCTGAAGCTATGGGTGCTGTGAAAGAAGTAGCTGTTGAGAAGATCAAGTTGTTAGAAACAGCAAAATTTGTCTCTTAATTTATAAAGGAGGAAATCAACAATGGCAGAGATATTAAAGAATTACATTAATGGTGAGTGGGTAGAGTCAAAATCAGACAAAACTGAAGAAGTGTATAACCCAGCAACAGGCGAGGTACTTGCTCATGTACCTATTTCAACAGAGGATGAGGTAAATGCTGCGGTAGAAGTCGCTCATGAAGCTTTTCAAGAGTGGAGAAGCATGCCAGTTCCAAGACGCGCAAGAATTTTATTTAAGTATCAACAGTTATTAGTCGAAAATTGGGATGAACTAGCGGAGATTATCACTAAAGAAAATGGTAAAAATCTACCAGAAGCAAAAGGTGAAGTTCAAAGAGGTATTGAAAACGTAGAGTTTGCTTCAGGTGTTCCAACATTAATGATGGGAGATAGCTTAACATCTATTGCAACGTCCTTAGATGCAAGCACATACCGTTATCCTATTGGTGTTATTGGTGGAATTACACCATTTAACTTCCCAATGATGGTACCTGCTTGGATGTTTCCAATGGCAATTGCAACAGGAAACACATTTGTTTTAAAGCCATCTGAGCGTACGCCATTAACAGCTATTCGCTTAGTTGAATTGTTAGAGAAAGCGGGTTTACCAAAAGGAGTTATGAACTTAGTTCATGGAGCCCATGATGTAGTAAATGGTTTATTAGATCACGAGAAGGTTGCTGGGATCTCCTTTGTAGGCTCACAACCAGTAGGTGAGTATGTATATAAGCGTGGAACAAGCAATTTAAAACGAGTTCAAGCTTTAACAGGTGCTAAAAACCATTCTATCGTTTTAGAAGATGCAAACATTGATAATGCGACTACACAAATTGTTAATGCAGCCTTTGGTTCTGCAGGTGAGCGATGCATGGCTGCAGCAGTAGTTACTGTCGAGGACTCTATAGCAGATGAGTTTATCGAAGAGGTAATAAAGAAGACAAATGAATTAGAAATTGGTAATGGTTTAGATGACAGTGTATTTTTAGGGCCAGTTATCCGTGAACAACACAAAGAAAATACAATCAAATATATTGAGAAGGGCATTGAAGAAGGGGCCAATCTTTTACGAGATGGTCGAGAAGATAAACCGGTAAAAGGTGAAGGATACTTCGTCGGACCAACAATTTTTGATGGTGTAACTACAGAGATGAAGATTTGGAAGGATGAGATCTTTGCACCTGTACTTTCCATTATTCGAGTAAAAGATTTAGATGAGGCTATTGATATCGCAAATCAGTCTGAATTTGCAAATGGTGCATGTATTTTCACGAAAAATGGTGGTTCTGTCCGCCAGTTCCGTGAAACAATTGATGCAGGAATGCTCGGAGTAAATATCGGTGTACCCGCACCAATGGCTTTCTTCCCATTCTCTGGTTGGAAGAACTCTTTCTATGGTGACTTACATGCTAATGGAAAAGACGGTTTACGCTTCTACACACGTCAAAAAGTAGTCACAGGTCGTTGGGTATAAGGTGAAATAGATTAATTAAATAATAAGGGCGAGGAAGTTAATTCTTGCCCTTTTGATGTGTTCATCAAAGATAATTTACAAATATTATGAAAATGGGGAGGACATGTAATGATTAGATTAACAACTGCTCAAGCGTTAGTTAAATTTTTAAATCAACAATATATTAATGTTGATGGAAAAGAACAAAGGTTATTTAAAGGAATATTTACAATTTTTGGCCATGGGAACGTTTTAGGTCTCGGACAAGCTTTGGAAGAAAATCCAGGAGAATTAGAAGTTTACCAGGGAAGAAATGAACAAGGCATGGCCCATGCGGCAACTGCATTTGCTAAGCAGAATCATCGGAAACAATTAATTGCTTGTACATCATCTGTCGGACCTGGTTCTGCTAATATGGTTACCGCTGCAGCAACTGCAACGGCAAATAATATTCCATTATTATTACTCCCGGGAGATACCTTTGCATCCCGTCAACCGGATCCAGTATTACAGCAGATAGAGCAAGTACATGATACTACGATAACTACAAATGATGCATTTAGGCCTGTAAGTAAGTACTGGGATCGTGTCAATCGACCAGAACAGTTAATGACAGCAATGTTAAATGCTGTTCGTGTATTAACAGATGAAGCAAATACAGGAGCAGTAACAATCTCACTTCCTCAAGATGTACAAGGTGAAGCTTATGATTATCCAAAATCCTTTTTTAAAAAGAGAGTGCATTACTTCAACCGAAGAAGTCCGCAGAGTTATGAGTTAGAACAGGCTGTAGGAATCCTGAAAACTAAGAAAAAGCCTTTACTTATTTGTGGTGGAGGTGTTCGATACTCTGAGGCACAAGAAGCTTTACTTGAGTTCTCAGAAGCTTTTCACATTCCTTATGCTGAAACCCAGGCAGGTAAAAGTGCATTGCCCAGTACCCACGAGTACAACTTAGGTGGAATTGGTGTTACTGGAAACAGTGCAGCAAACACAATAGCTAAAAAAGCAGACGTCATTATTGGTGTGGGAACTAGATTTACAGATTTTACAACATCATCTAAGCGTCTGTTCGAAAATGAAGATGTAGATTTTATAACCATTAATATTTCAGATTTTGATGCAGCTAAATTAGATGCAACTCAAATTGTAGCGGATGCTAAGGTAGGCTTACAAAAATTACAAGCAAGCTTAAAATCTATTGAATATAAATCTTCTTATGAGAAAGAAATTGAAGAAGCTCGTCAATCATGGCAAAAAGAATTAGATCGTTTGTATAAGACGGACTTTACGGATGAAAATTTCCAACCAGAAATTGCAGGACATCTAGATGAGCAATTACAAAATTATGAACAAGCACTTGGATCAAACCTTACACAAACAGCAGTGTTAGGAAAGGTGAATCAGTTATTAGATGATGATGCCATTGTTGTTGGTGCAGCAGGAAGCTTACCAGGTGATATGCAACGTATGTGGGTAAGTAAAGAACCAAACACTTATCATATGGAGTATGGATATTCTTGTATGGGATATGAGATATCTGGTGCATTAGGAGTAAAAATGGCTGAGCCAGATAAAGAAGTACATGCCATGGGTGGTGATGGAAGTTACATAATGCTTCACTCTGAATTACTTACAAGTATTCAAGAAAATAAGAAAATTAATGTTATCTTGTTTGATAATGCAGGCTTCGGCTGTATAAATAATTTACAAATGGATAATGGCATGGGCAGTTTCGGTACAGAATTCCGTATGAAGAATGATAAAAACGGTGAAATTATAACCATAGATTATGCAAAGGTTGCTAAGGGGTACGGTTTAGTAACTTATACAGTTCGAACATTGGAAGAGTTGGAACATGCTATAGAAGATGCAAAAAAACAAACAGTATCTACCCTCATTGACATAAAAGTGCTACCAAAAACAATGACAGATGGTTACGGTAGCTGGTGGAATGTTGGTGTAGCAGAAGTTTCTGAGAAAGCATCTATTCGAAAGGCCTATGAAGAACGTCAAGCGAATCTTGAGAAAGCAAGAAAATATTAAGTGTTTGAAATGCGGACTCCGAGAGGGGTCCCTATTCTTTAGAATAGGGTGTTAAATATAAGGGGGTTTTCTGAATGTTCGATAAAAATAATGTTAAACTTGGAATTGCTCCAATTGCATGGACAAATGATGATATGCCAGAGTTGGGGAAAGAAAATACATTTGAACAATGTATTAGTGAAATGGCTTTAGCTGGTTATCAAGGAACAGAAGTAGGTAATAAATACCCAAGAGACACAGAGATTTTAAGGAAAGCACTTGATTTAAGAGGACTTGAAATAGCAAGTGCTTGGTTTAGTTCATATTTGACAACAGAACCGTTTAAAAAGACAAAAGAAAGATTCATCAAACACCGTGACTTTTTACATACTATGGGGGCGGAGGTTATCGTCGTCTCAGAACAAGGTCACAGTATTCAGGGATTAGATAAAGCTATTTTTGATGAAAAACCAAGCTTCACAGATGATGATTGGAAAGAGTTAGCTGAAGGCTTAAATAAACTTGGGGAATATGCGCAAGAAAAGGATATGAAAATTGTATACCACCATCATATGGGGACGGGTGTACAAACAGCAGAAGAGACCGATAAATTAATGGAACTAACAGATGAAAGTCTTGTTTATTTATTATTTGATACAGGTCATTTTTACTTTTCTGGAGACGATCCAGTAAAAGTATTGAAAAAATATATTCATCGGGTAAAACATGTACATTTAAAAGATGTACGTGATGAGATCAAACAAAAAGTGGTTGACGAAAAATTAAGTTTTTTACAAGGGGTTCGTGAGGGAGTATTTACAGTACCAGGAGATGGCAGCTATGATTTCACCGAAGTTTTTAAGATTCTAAAAGAAGAGAATTATCACGGTTGGATGGTTGTTGAAGCTGAGCAGGATCCTGCTAAAGCAAACCCATTAGAATATGCATTAAAAGCAAGAAGATATATTAAAGAAAAAACAGGTATTTAATGCGAACATATTAAAGAAGGCAGGTATTACTTATGACAGATATGAAAGTTAAGGTAGGAATAGTAGGTTTAGGAAGATTAGGTTATCAGCATGCAGAAAACTTAGCATTTCGTATCCCTAATTGTGAATTGACTGCTGTATGTAGTGTCGTTGAAGAAGAGGTTTTAGAAGCAAATGAAAGATTAAAGGTTCCATATGGATATACAAGTTATTCTGAAATGTTATCAAACAAAGAACTTGATGCTATATTTATAGCTTCACCATCGGGATATCATTCTATCCAAATACAACAGGCATTGGAAGCGGGCTTTCATGTTTTTAGTGAAAAACCTCTGGGTTTATATTTAGATGAAGCAAAAGAAGTGGCAGAAGCAGTAAAAAATCATCCAGATCAAATATTCATGCTAGGCTTTATGCGCCGTTATGACGAATCCTATGCTAGAGCTAAAATATTAATCGAGGAAGGTGAAATTGGAGACCCAATCCTTATTAGAGCATACGGACTTGATCCAACCTTACAAATGGATAATTTCTTAAAGTTTGCCCAAGCAAATTATAGTGGTGGTCTCTTTCTGGATATGGCAATACATGATTTGGATTTAGCACGCTGGTATTTAGGTGTCGAAGCAAAAGAAGTTTGGGCAATTGGCGGAAGCTATACAAGACCTGAGTTTGATGATTTAGGAGATGCGGAAACAGGAACAGCCATGGTAAGATTTGAAAATAATGCGATGGGAATTTTTGTAGCTGGTCGAAATAGTGTTCATGGTTACCATATTGAAACGGAAATCATCGGTACCGAAGGAAGTTTGCGAATTGGAACGACCCCAGAACAGGATCAAGTTACAATTTTTAATGAAAATGGTATTATAAATACATGTCATGATGGTTTTATTAGTCGTTTTAAACATGCATACTTACGAGAAGTTGAAGAATTTATTAATTGTATCTTAGAGGAACGTCAACCAGAGGTTAAAGTAGAAGATGGAGTTGAATCTACTCGCCTAGCATATGCTTGTAAGGAATCATTTGAAACGGGTAAGCTAGTAAAGGTTGATGGTATCAAATCGTAATAAGATATTTAAAAGGAAGGTAAAAAAATATGTCAGTTACAATTTACGATGTAGCTAAAGCTGCAGGGGTTTCTATCGCTACTGTGTCTCAAGTAGTAAATAATACGGGAAATATGCGAGATTCTACAAGACAAAGAGTTTTGAAGGTTATTGAAGAGTTAGAATATCATCCTAATGTTATGGCAACGGCATTAACAGGTAAAGAAACTAAAACTATTGGATTGATTGTTCCAGACATTTCCAATCCGTTTTTTTCAAATATGGCTAAAAGTATCGAGGATTATGCTCATGAAAAGGAAATGAGTGTCATTATTTGTAGTACTAAATATGATCGGGATAAAGAGCATAAGTATATAAAACTGTTAAAGCAGAAACGTGTGGATGGTTTTATTATAGCCTCTACCTTTAAAGATCAATCTTTATTTGAAAAGTTAATTAAAAAAAAGAAACCTCTAGTACTCTTATCTATAGATGATCCTTCCATTGAAGTGTCTAAAGTCTCGATTGATGATTTCCAAGGAGGTTTTTTAGCCACGAATCACTTAATAGAAAAGGGGCATCGTAATATAGCAATTGTAGCTGAAGAAGCATATAGTAGTAGAAAGCGAATTTATGGCTACCGTGAAGCCCATGAACAAGCAAATATAACACTTAAAGAAAAGAATATATTACATACAACCGCAACGATTGAGAATGGAAAAAGAATATTTCGGAAATTAATAGGAAGAGGAGAAGCTGAACGCCCAACAGCTATCTTTGCCTCGAATGACTTGTTAGCGATAGGAATTATACATGAAGCTACGCAGCATCAGATTCATATACCTGAAGATATCTCTGTAGTTGGTTTTGATAATACGATATTGGCTTCCACAAGTGTTCCGGGTTTAACTTCAGTTGCTCAGCCAATGGAAGATATGGGAAGGAAAAGTGTAGAAGTACTCATCAATCAAATTGAAAATGATGATGCGTCTAATGAAAGATTTCTTTATAACCCAGAATTGATTATTCGTGAAACAACTATGGAGAAGAAATAGAGATAGACTCTTAGTATGGATCTGTCTATTAGATGGAGAGAGAAACCTATAAATTAATTGTTTTCAAAATTTGAGAAGAAAAGGTGATTTAAATTGCCCTTAGTATCAATGAAAGATATGTTAATAGATGCGAAGAAGAATAAATATGCTATTGCACAATTTAACTTAAACTCTTTACTTTGGACTAGGCCAATTTTGGAGGCAGCTGAAGAGAAAGAAAGTCCAGTCATTGTTGCTACTTCTGATCGATTGGTTGATTACCTTGGTGGATTTAAAATTATTTATCGTACAGTAAGTTCTTTTGTAAAAGAATTAAACATAAGTGTACCAGTTGCTCTTCATTTAGATCATGGCCTAAGTGTCAGTCGTTGTAAGGAAGCCATAGATGCTGGATTTAGCTCTGTTATGATTGATGGATCTAAATATAATATTGATAAAAATATCTCCATGACTAAGGAAGTTGTTAACTACGCATCTAATTACAATGTTTCTGTTGAAGCTGAAGTTGGTACTGTTGGTGGTTCAGAAGATGGTATGGTGGGTGAAGTCATATATGCTGACCCGGAACATTGTAAGCGAATTGTTGAAGAAACGGGAATTGATGCACTAGCAGCGGCTTTAGGTTCTGTTCACGGCCCGTATCAAGGAGAGCCAAATTTAGGATTTAAAGAAATGAAGGAAATCTCTGAACTTATTAATATCCCTCTTGTTTTACATGGTGGTACGGGTATTCCAACGGATCAAATTAAAAAAGCTATTCATTATGGTCATGCGAAAATAAATGTAAATACAGAGCTTGCTCAAGCATGGACAGAAAAGGTAAGAGAAACCTTAACAGCAGATTCAGATATCTATGAAGTTAGAGAGTTTGTCTTACCTGCTTATGAAGCAGTAAAAAAGGCTGCTAAGAAAAAAATAATAGAATTTAAAACAATATAAACGAATAAATATAATGGTTTTACTTCCGCTAAATCATATATGACAAAACTCCCTCATAGGTTTCCTTAAACCTTTGAGGGGGTGTCTATTTTTTGGGGTGCTCCTTTATTTTAAATATTGATCAATTAATTCTATTATTCGCTTTTTGTTACATTTAAATTATGGGAGCTGGCCTTAAGAAAGCGTATTAGTCCTGAAATGTCATCTTCTAAATAGTTGTCTGAGGTAGTTTCTTTGTCAACGCTTCATTGGATTTCCGTTAATTTTTCAAATTCTTTTTTCGGGTAAATGTTCTTTTAAATCTTGATATACTTCATTTAAAAACTTATCCCATACACTATATTCTTGGGATACAGCACCGAATATTTCCATGGTTCCGGTCCTATAGTAGTTGAGTCTGATATGGCCTTTACTTCTTTTATCGTTTGGGACATTTTTTTGTAATTCGTCTTCACGTATGGGGCCGGTTCCTTGCTTCGGGTGTTCTTCGGTTTTTTCCTTCGCTTTCTCAACTTCCTTGTCATCAGATCCGTATAATATGCTATCAAGCTTATAAACGTCAACATTATTAAATTTGGAACCGGAACCCTAATATACGGCGGTATCGATGGCCCAAGTATACTGATTGCTATCATAATATACTTCTATTTTAAAATTTCGAGCTTCAGTTGTTAAGTTTGGCTCTATGTGAAGGTTATCATAATCTTCGATACATATCTAGTTCGAAATTTAAGGTGATGCTTGGTTATTCTTATCTGAGATCAACTTCAAAATCTTACCGGTCAATCTTAAGGAATTTCATTTATCTTTACCTATTTCTTTCCCTTTTTCTCTCCCGATTCTGTGACCTCGTTCTTCAAACATGTTTGTTAGTTTAGGTAATTCGTGGACTTTGCCGTTCTTTTTAATTTTTATCATGAGTTTTTCTTCCTCCTCCTTTGTTAATTTTACATAGGTATGAAAGAACCCATAAAGAAATTCTAATTCATGTTTGTTTACGTTAGCTTGCTGAAGAATCCGCATAAATTCAAATGTTAGATCTATTTTATCCTCTTGCTTACGATCCATTAAGCACATCAAAGTTGCTGAGACAAGGTTTTCTTGTTTCACATAATC
>Ga0079225_10000906_pt1 | contig 16349 bp, 16 predicted proteins | sample Poulit2012_FD_76344 | JGI IMG/M metagenome (GOLD analysis project Ga0079225, IMG submission 76344) | Agricultural soil microbial communities from Georgia to study Nitrogen management - Poultry litter 2012 | ecosystem: Environmental > Terrestrial > Soil > Agricultural land | place: USA: Georgia... | reverse complement strand
TGATATTCTTCCATTAGCACCAATTACAACCTGATTATAAGTTGCACCATAAAAACAAAAAGGAAAGGGTAGATTTATAGCATTTGAAAACCTATCATCAATATCTACCAACACAGGTATAGCACCAGGAATATTAAATCCAAAGTTTCCAGTATAGTCAATTTCATTAACTAAATATGCATTAGGACCATTAACTGTTTGTCGAATATCTGGCAGTTCAGCACTAACTGAAAAACAAGTGTCATTTGGATCACAACTTAGATTTACTGGGTTGGGAGAAGTTACATTAACTTCAGGACAGTAGGGTAGTACTGCAGAAAGAGGTTGAAAATTAAAATTCTGAGCTATACTAGGTAATGTAAATAAAATAATTATTATTGATAGGTAAAGTTTTCTCATAATTATTGAAATGCTTTTATGGTATTATATTTTGGTTTCGCTATAAAGTTAATATAATACCAAAATAAAGCAAATATTTCGTTGAAAATCCTTTAAATTTTATTAACTTATTTAAAAATATAGAGTGTTTTCCATTAGTTTGCCCTGTGTTTTAAAGTAACTATTACTAATGGTTTTAACAATTTGTATTGCCAAAAGAAACTCTGCAATCAAAAAATCTTATTTCCCTTAATTTTGATCTTTTTAATTAAACTCTTTCATAGATTTGTTAAGTTTCTATACTATATTAGAAATGCATCCATTGATTGAAAATGTTAAAGGCGATTTAATTAAAAAGCAAAAAAAAGAAAAAGTAATAGATATTTATTATTCTTAGGAATGAAGTATATAGTCAATGTGATGGCTAAAGAGATAATTAATTTTATTTCTTTTAATGACTTAATAGGATAATTACGATAATAATGCATCTTATATTTTTAAAGATTAATTGCATCAAACTTTAATTTTTGTAAGGAAACATTTGTTAGGGTATGTTTTTAAGTAAGAATAATAAATTTTAAACATTTTGTTTGAGATTGTTTTTCTCGCAAGAAGAGATAAATAAAAAATCATTAAATATAAATGAGCAATCTAGTAAACTGAATAATACAATCAACTATTAAAATAACTTCTTATTTATCCAAAGTTTCATTTGCAATAAAAGCTAGGTCTGTTGCAGATTGGTTAGGAAAATACTCAATTGGTGTCCATCTGTAATTTTCATAGGGGAGATTAGCTCATAGTATTGAATTATAACTACATTCTTTATTTGGAATACTATTTTTTAAAAATCCATCCTTAATAATAAAGCATGGTATTGCTATAAAGTTTATAATCTCAATTAAAGCTATAAGATAGCTATCTTCATGTAAAAAATGAAAAAAGTATTATAATAAAATAGCAATTTGATTTGGTAAATGAATATTTGTTTCCTATCTTTGCAATCGCAATAAGGTACCATGGCCGAGTGGTTAGGCAGAGCTCTGCAAAAGCTTGTACAGCAGTTCGAATCTGCTTGGTACCTCAAATTAACCCATTCTGATTCTTCGGAATGGGTTTTTTCCTTAAAAAGACTTTTTAAGGAAAAAAGCTTAAACATAAACTCTTTAAGCTTGTTATATAAATATAGTATCTGCGAAATTAAAAAACAATCTAGTAAAAGTTAAAAAAAAGAAAAAATGAGCCAGCTACCCAAGAATTCTAAAAAGAACTCCGTCTATCTAAAAAACAGGTCTGCAAATTATCATTATTTTTTTGAAGATACTTTGACAGCTGGAATAGTTCTTACAGGTTCTGAAATCAAATCAATTCGTCTAGGAAAGGTGAGCTTTAAAGATAGTTTTTGCTATTTCCATAAAAACGAATTATGGTTAAAGAATCTATATATAGGACCTTATGAATATGCAGGTAACGCAGGGCATAATACTACAAGAGATAGGAAATTGCTTTTGAATAGAAGAGAATTGGATAGATGGCAATTAAAAATGAGAGATGGGGGCGTTACTATTATTCCTATGTCTATTTTTACAACAGATAAAGGCTTTGCTAAAGTGAAAATAGGTTTAGGTAAAGGAAAAAAATTATATGATAAAAGAGAAACCATAAAACAAAGAGAAATTGATCGGAAGTTGAGAGAAAACAAATGGTAAAAAAATTTTAACATATAAAATTTGTAAGTTTTTAAATGAAAATTGTAATTTTGTTCTTTATAAAAAAATAAATATATGAAAACCTTAAAAACAATATTAATTACTGGTGCTCTTACCCTGGGTACTTTTGGATTAATTACAAGTCTCCAATCTTGTGGAAAAAAAGACAAATGTAATGTGGTTTGTAAAAATGGCGGTGAATGTGTAAATGGAGTTTGTGAATGTCCAGTTGGATATGAAGGCAAAGATTGTGCTACATTATCAAGAACAAAATTTGAAGGAATGTATAATGCAATTGATGAATGTGTAAATACAAATAGGAATAACGCATCATTAAATTATACAATTTTCATATTCCCGGGATCTAGCTCCGAACCGAAAAAAGTAGAAATTAGAGGTTTAGGGAATGTAGAAGAAGGAAATATTACTATCAGTGGAGATGTTGATGGTAATGTAATAAATATTCCAACGCAAGAAGTTCAAGGAAAACAATATTCTGGGAAAATAGAATATATTGATAATACTAATCTTAAAGCTTCTTTTAATATTAGTGATGGAAATGTAACTATAGAATCATGCTTTTCTAGCATGGCTAGAAGTTAAGAAATAAGGTAAGAATCTTAAATGATTTTTTTTTAAATGCAAAAACAATAAACATGAAAAAAGTAAGATTAATGACAGGTGCAGCTTTATTTGCAATTGCTGGACTTTCTTTCGGATTAACATCTTGTGAAAAAGACGATGTAGCTTGTGCTGTAGGTCTTGAAGGTAAAAACTGTAAAGATGAAGTTAGAGAAAAATACTATAACACTTACAGAGGTAATGGTTCAGATGACCATAATTATACCTATACTGACTGGGCAGTGCAATTTTCTTCTAACGGAAGCGATGACGTAAGAGAAATGGCTTTCAGATTAATGGATGAAAATGATGTTACTCAAGTGAATAGTACTGCTAGATTAAAAACTAACACAACATTTGAATTAATACCTTATGTTGCTAATAATGGTTTTGAATATAGTGGTGAAGGTAGTGTAAATGAAAACTCTGCTTCTTTAACTTTAAGAGAAGAAGATGAAGATCTTTTGATTATTTATACCTTTAATAATATGTCACGTTAATCTATATAGAAAATATTTCTGTATGGAAACTTTAAAAAATGTCGGAAATTTAATTTCCGACATTTTTTATGCTAAGTTTAATTTTGTATTTCTTTAAAATAGAATTCAAGTTTTTTACTTATTTTTTCCCAATTATATCGTTCTTTGATTACTGTTTGACCTGCTCTTCCAGTTCTGGAACGTAGCTCTTCAGATAAGATTAGTTCTTTGCATTTATTGATAAAGCTCTCTTTATCAGCTTCCATCCAAACTCCTTGACCTTGGTGTATTTCCAATCCTTCAAATCCGATTTTATGACTTACCACAGGCACCCCCATAGCCATTGCTTCTAAAACTTTATTTTGTGTTCCTGCTCCATAGCGTAAAGGAGCTACTAATATACTAGCATTTCTATATTCATTAGCTATGTCTTTAACAAATCCAGTTACCTTTACATCTTTTAACTTCGCAAGTTCTAGTATTTTCTTATTAGGTCTTTGTCCTGCGATGATAAACTTTAATTTTGGAAATTCTTTTTTTAATATTGGCCAAATGTTACTTGTAAAATAGGTAACAGCATCTATATTTGGCTCATAATCCATATTTCCCGTAAATAAAATATTATGATTAATACTATAATCATGCGTTTCTAAAGGAAAAACATTTGTATTAACGCCATTAGGTAAGAGTTGTAAATTATCTAAATTGTGCTCAAGTTTCAAATAATCTAAATCTTCCTTAGAACAAACTAGAGCTAAATCAAAATCTTTAATTACTTTTTCATAATTTCTTAAACGATTATATTCTATTGAATTAAAAGCTTTTTTAATGAATTTACTGTTTTTTCTTCTTCTTTTCCAATATAAAGAGAACGCATCTGGTAAATCTAAAATTCTCGGAATGTCTTTGATGTTTTTCCAATATGGTGCTAATCTAATATGCTGAATATGAACAGCATCAAATTTATGGATTGTTAAAATTTCTTGAATTTTATTTTGCATTTCCTCCATAAAAAAATATCCGATTTGAAAAGGTATTCCTCTTTTATAGCTTGTTCGAAGAGTATTAAGTATGGCTTTTTTAGGAGGTAATTGTACTAAATGTATAGAGGTGAAAATTTTCTCTAATTCAGGAAGGTACTTTATGTCTTCTTCATTTTCAAGAAAAGTAATTAAATGTAATTCATGCTTCTTTGAAAGATGTTTACTTAAATTATAGATTTTTAATTTATCACCGCGATAAGGAGGATACGGGAAGCGGTTAGCATGAAATAATAATTTCATTATTGAATACAATTAATTATTGAAAATGCAAAATTACATAAATTTAAGTATATAATTAAAAAAAGGCTATTAAGAATCTTAATAGCCTCTAGGTAAATCATCAATTAGTTTATTTCTTCAATATTTTTTGGCGGAAAATATTACCATATTCATCAAGTATTTCAATAAAATACATATTATCGGATAGTCCTTCTAAAGATATTGAATTAGAATTCTTATAAGTTTTTATCTTTTTTCCTGCTAAGGAGTAAATATTTACTTCAGTAACACGATTTTCTGTAGTAATTTGAATATTGTCTTTGCTTGGATTAGGATAAATTGTTATTTTATCTTTACTAATTTCATTAATTGCAATATCATTATCATCTCCTTCAGGAACTTCATCTCTGTTGAAAAATTCCCAAAGCAATTGACCATAATCAAATTCTTGAGAATTGGCATCGTACCATTCATGATGTCCTTCATGAATAATAAAATGCTCTACTCGATTTTCAACGCCATTAGACTCATAAAAATGATGCTCTAAGTGAATACTATCAACATTTGTATCCTCATAAGTTGTAATTATAGGATCTAATGCAGTATTATTATTTTCTTTCCAAAAATTTATTAAACTGTCTACTGAAATTCCAACTTCTAAAGCTCCTAATGGTTCCAAAACACCATCTCCGGCAATATTCACTACAGTATCGGCTGTTCCATGAAAATGAGCTATGGGGATTTCTAAATTAGGAATGCAATCATTTAAAGCTAAAGCTCTTGTACCTGAAATACTTGCAATAGCTGAAAATTCGTCTGCTTCTTGGCAAGCCAAATATTGTGCCATATATCCGCCTGCGTCAAAACCTGCTATCCATATTTTGTTTTGATCTATATTGTGATTGTTTTTTATTTCCTCTATTAAAGATAAAATAAATCCTTTATCATCTACATTTTCATTTACTGCTACATGTTCATTTAGCAGTTCAATATATAACTCAATACCAGCATTCCATATATTACCCAAACTTCCAAATATGGTACTGAAATCTTTAGCTCTAGGGGATAAAATTATCGTATTTTCCTCTACCATAAATGCATTTAAATCAAGATTTTCTGCTTCTAGCTCATCTCCTTCCATGCCATGAAGGTATAATAATAATGCTGCAGGCATAGTAGCGTCAATTTCTTCAGGAACATAAATATTGTATATCCTATTTTCTTGATCATGCTCAAAAGTATGAGAAGACCATTGACTAAAAAGACTGTTAGATACACTAAGTAGTGTAATAAAAAGTATTAATTTCTTCATAATGTTTTTAATTTTTATTCTGTCTCAAAATAATAATAACTAAAGAATTTTCAAAATGTTCAAAGTATTAAATAAAAAGTTAGTAAAAAAAGAAAAAATTAAATCTTTTAATTAAATCTGTTATCTTTGCACCAACATAAAAATATTGATTATGAGTTTTATTGCAGGAATACAAGCAAGACAAATTTTAGATTCAAGAGGAAATCCCACAGTCGAGGTAGATGTTGTTACCGACGATGGTTTTTATGGGCGAGCATCTGTTCCATCAGGAGCATCTACAGGTTTGTTTGAGGCTGTTGAACTTCGTGATAATGATGCTTCGAAATATCTTGGAAAAGGTGTATTGCAAGCTGTTAAAAATGTGCATGAAAAAATTGCTCCAGAATTATTAGGACATGATATTTTTGATCAAGTAGGGATAGATCGTTTAATGTTAGAAATCGATGGAACTAAGAATAAAGCTCATTTAGGTGCGAATGCAATATTAGGAGTTAGCATGGCAGTAGCTAAAGCAGCTGCTAAAGCTTCTCAAATGGAACTGTTTAGATATGTGGGTGGAACCAATGCCAAAACGCTACCTGTACCTATGCTTAATATTTTAAATGGTGGTTCACATGCCGATAATAAAATTGATTTTCAAGAATTTATGGTTATGCCTGTTGGTGCAGATACTTTTGGAGAAGGCTTACGTTGGGGAGTGGAAATATTTCATCATTTGAAAAAAGTATTACAAAATAAGAATTATAGCACTAATGTGGGTGATGAAGGTGGTTTTGCACCAAATATACAATCAAATGAAGAAGCTATAGAAACTGTATTAAAAGCTATTGAAGTGGCAGGCTTTAAACCTGGAGAAGATGTTGTAATAGCAATGGATGCAGCTATTAGTGAATTGTATGATAGGGAAAGGGATGTTTATAGATTTCATAAATCGACTGGAAAAGAAATGCATAGTGATGAAGTTGTGCAATATTGGGTGGATTGGTGTAATAAATATCCTATTGCTAGTATAGAAGATGGTATGGATGAAGAAGATTGGACTGGATGGAAAAAATTAACAGAAGCCCTTGGTTCAAAAGTACAATTAGTGGGTGATGATTTATTTGTAACTAATACAGAGCGTTTAGAAAGAGGAATTAATGAGGAAACTGCAAATGCTTTATTGGTAAAAGTGAATCAAATTGGAACATTAACAGAAACTATTGATTCGGTTTCCATGGCTCAAATTAATCAATATAATACAGTTATGAGTCATAGAAGTGGAGAAACAGAAGATGATACTATTGCTGATTTAGCAGTTGCATTAAATTGTGGACAAATTAAAACTGGCTCTGCATCTCGTTCTGATAGAATGGCTAAATATAACCAACTTATTAGAATTGAAGAGTCTTTAGGTGATAGCGCAGTTTATTTAGGAAAGAAATTGAAATTTGGTAAATAGTTAATTGAAAAATAATACATTATAGTGGTAAATATATTAATTCTGGGCTCAGGTGGACGTGAATCAGCTTTAGCTTGGAAAATTAAGCAAAGTGCGCAATGTGATAAATTATTCATTGCTCCAGGCAATGCTGGAACCAAAAATTATGGAGAAAATGTAGATTTAGATATAAAAGACTTTGAGGCTTTAGCTGCATTTTGTAAAAAGGAAAATATTCACTTTGTGCTTCCTGGTAGTGAAGAACTTCTCGTTGCTGGAGTCGCAGATGCTTTGCAAAGTGAAAACTTCCCTCAAAACTTACAGGTTCTTGGGCCCAATAAACAAGCTGCAGCATTAGAAGGGAGTAAGGATTTTGCAAAAGAATTTATGCAAAAATATCAAATTCCTACTGCTTCTTATAAGACTTTCAATAAGGAAAGTTATGAAGAGGGGATTGAATACATCAAAAAGCACTCCTTACCTGTTGTATTAAAAGCGGATGGATTAGCTGCCGGTAAAGGTGTAATCATTGCTGAAACGCATGAAGATGCATTAAGAGGATTTGAATCTATGATTCAAGATGCACAGTTTGGAGAAGCGAGTGCTAAAGTTGTAGTGGAATCATTTTTAAAAGGAATAGAAGTTTCCTCTTTTATTTTTACGAATGGAAAGTCGTTTTTTAGATTAGCAAATGCTAAAGATTATAAACGTATTGGAGAAGGTGAAACAGGTTTAAATACTGGTGGAATGGGAGCAGTTTCTCCTGTGCCATTCATGAAAGGAGAGTTTGATGAAAAAGTGTTGAATAAAGTAATATTACCAACACTAGATGGATTGAAAAAAGAAGGAATAGAATATAAAGGTTTTATATTTTTTGGTTTGATAAATGTCGATGGGGAACCTTATGTTATAGAATATAATTGTAGATTAGGTGATCCAGAAACGGAAGTTTTAATGCCTTTATTAGAAGGAGATATAATTGAAATGTTTCAATTAATAAATAAGGAAGATGAAGCTTGGAAAAAAGCTGAATTAAGTATTTCTTCAAAAGCAGCTGTTACAATAATGAGTGTCTCCGGTGGATACCCAGAAGAATATGAAAAAAACAAAGAAATTCATATTGCAGAAACAAAAGAGGAAAGTATAATTTTTTATGCAGGTGCAAAAGAAAAGGATGGAAAGGTGTTCACTTCTGGAGGACGTGTTTTAGCCGTTACCTCTTTAGCAGATACTCTAGAAAAAGCATTGGCAAATTCTTATGCGCAATTGGATAAAATTGCTTTTGAAGGACAGTATTATAGAAAAGATATAGGATTCGAATTTAAATAAATTGGGAAATGATCGAATTAGATGGAAAATTAATTAGTGATGAAGTTTTAGAAGCAGAATTTGTCTGTGATTTAAATAGTTGTAAAGGGGGCTGCTGCGTGGAAGGTGACGCAGGAGCTCCTATTACTAAAGATGAAGCTGAAAAAATTAAAGAGATTTATCCTATTATTAAAAAATACTTAAGTGCCAAGAGTATTGAAATTATTGAAAATAAGGGGACACATTGGATAGATGAAGATTATGATTTTGTAACGCCTACTATAGGGAATGGAATCTGTGTATATGGATATCATGATGAAAATGGAATAGTGAAATGTGCTATAGAAAAAGCATATTTAAATGATGAGGTTGATTTAAAAAAACCAATTTCTTGTCATTTATTTCCTATTATAACACAAACTACATCGATGTTTGAAATAATAAATTATTATCCTCGTCCTAAACTTTGTGCACCAGCTTGTAAATTAGGAAAAGAATTGAAAATTCCAGTGTATAAATTTCTTAAAGAACCTCTTATTCGTAAATATGGTGAAGAGTTTTATAATGAATTAGAAGCAGTGGCAATACAAAAAGAAAAAGATAATTTGTAATAGAGGAAAGCTTACTCATTATTCTATTCCAGAAAAAACATATTGTATAATATTTGCGCCCATTTGTAGAGCAGCTTTTCGAATATGTTCTGGGTCATTATGCACTTCAGGGTCTTCCCAACCATTCCCCAAATCAGATTCATAGGTATAAAGACAAACTAAGCGACCTTCATAAAATAACCCAAAAGCCTGTGGTGCTTTTCCATCATGCTCGTGTACTTTAGGTAAACCTTTAGGAAAGCTGAATTTTTGATGAAAAATGGAATGACTAAATGGTAATTCAACAAAACTTATTTCGGGAAAAACCTTTTTCATTTCAGGTCGAACATAAGGATCCAAACCGTAATTATCATCTATATGCAAAAAACCTCCACTAATTAAATACTGTCTCAAATTTTTAGCTTCCTGATCTGTAAAAAACATACGGCCGTGACCCGTTGCATGTACAAATGGATAATGAAACAAATCTGCACTACCAACTTCTACCTCGGCCTGTTTGGTAGGAATGTTTGTTTTTAATTCTTGATTACAAAATTGTGCTAAATTTTTTAAACTTGTAGGGTTGGCATACCAATCTCCACCTCCACCATATTTTAATACTGCTAAAGGGGGATGTTGAGCAAAAGAATGGGTGCTAAATAATAAACTTAAAATAAAAATAAAATTAACTAAGCGCATCTCGTAAAGCATTTAATAAACTTATGGCATGAATACCTGCAGTTTCTGTTCTTAATCTTGATTTTCCTAAATCTAGGGCTTTTCCTTCATTCTGTAAAATACTATTTATTTCTTCTTTAGTAAAATCACCTTCAGGACCAATAAAAATTAAATGGGAATGTTCTTTTTGATAAAAATCCAAAATGCTCATTTTAGCTTCATCGATACAATGTGCAATGCCAATATTAATTTTGCTTAATTCTTGAATCTCTTTTAAATCATATACTTCTTCTATAGTGCATAAATCTACTATTGTTGGCAACCAAGCTTGTTGCGATTGCAACATAGCAGAAATAGCAATTTTTTCTATTCTTTCTACATTCCATTGTGTTCTTTCACTTCTTTTACAGTGCAAAGGAATAATACCGTCAACACGTAATTCAGTTGCTTTTTCAATTAACCATTCTGTCCTATTTCTGTTTTTAGTAAAACTAATTGCTAACCAGTTCTCGTTTTTAACTTTAGGTATTTTTTCTATAGATAAAATTTGAGCATTACAATGTTTTTTATGTGCTAAAGTAATTTCAGCTATAGCCAATAAGCCTTTGCCATTAGTGATTTTTATTTGATCTCCTTCTTTTTTTCGTAAGACTTGTACAATATGGTTAGCATTATCAGCATTTAAAGTTACCACTTCATTTAATTGAAGCTTGCAAGTCTGATGATAGAAATAAGCCAACATGTACAATTAGAATTTAAATAAATAATTTACCTTTTCTCTATTCACTTCTTTCCCATTCTTTCTAGTAACTTGAAAAATTTGAAATAACTCCCCAGTAACATAAAGTAATTTCTGTTCCATTGTCGCACCATCTGAAGTTTTAAAATTGCCTTCAATATAAACTGAACGAATTCTATTACTAAATTTATCCAGTGAGACTGTGGTTTTTTGAACAGGCAAATCAGATTCTTTTGCTATATAATCATAAAATAATAATGGAGCATTAGGGTCTTCAATTTTCTCAAAAGTGTATTTTCCTTTAAAGCTAGCGGCATTTATATCTGATTTTATAAAAGGAGCTGTCATTTCTTCCCATAGTTTTTCTTCCAAACCTACATAGCTGGAATCAATATCATTTTTTATTTTTAATATGGTATAAGGTTGCCCTTTTCTATACTCCCATTGATCTTCAAAAAATTCAATCATAGAAATATATCCAGCATCATCTCCATCATATTCTAACTCAATATCTTGATTTATTTCTATGATATCCAAATCTTCATATTTGAGTACCTCCTCTTCTGTATTTTCAGTTTTATTCTTACAAGAAATTAAGAATAGAAAGCCACTAAGTAGACTAAAATAAAATGTTTTTTTCATAGAATTTTAAAATTGCTATATTTACTTACAAAGATAATTTTTAATTTAGAGCTTGTAAACTATAAGCTTCTTATATTTGTGTAAAAATACAATAATTCATGGAACATACAGAAATTAGTGCCTTAGGGGAATTTGGATTAATCGATCATTTGACGAAAAATAATGAAATTAGACGTTCAACTACAGTTTTAGGTATTGGTGATGATGCTGCTGTAATTGATCCTATGGGAAAGCAAATTGTTGTAAGTTCAGATATGCTGATTGAAGGAATTCATTTTGATTTGAGTTATACTCCGCTCAAGCATTTAGGTTATAAATCAGTAGTGGTGAATTTATCTGACATTTATGCTATGAATGCTGATCCTACACAGATTACATTAAATATTGGAATAAGTAATCGCTTCTCTGTTGAGGCACTGACGGAATTTTACGAAGGGGTGTATTTAGCTTGTGAAAAATATAATATAGATTTAGTTGGAGGGGATACTGTAAGCTCTAGAAAAGGATTTATAATCAGTGTAACCGCAATCGGAGAAGTGAATGAAGATAAAGTTGTAAAACGTTCCACAGCTAGAAAAAATGATATAATTTGTGTTACGGGAGATTTAGGTGCTGCTTATTTGGGTTTGCAATTATTAGAAAGAGAAAAACAAATATTTCTAAAAAATCCTGATATTCAACCTGATTTAGAAAATAAAGCATATGTAGTTGGAAGATTTTTAAAACCAGAGGCTAGAAAGGATATTTTTGAATGGTTGGAAAAAGAAGATATTCTTCCTTCTGCTATGATGGATATTAGTGATGGATTAAGTTCGGAATTACTACATATTTGCAAACAAAGTAATCTGGGTTGTGTTCTTTATGAAGATAAAATTCCCTTTCATGATGAAACTAAAGAAGTGGCTTATAATTTTAAATTAGATCCAACTGCTTGCGCTTTAAGTGGAGGAGAAGATTATGAATTATTATTTACTGTCCATCCTGAAACTTTTGAAAAAATTAGATTTTCAGAGCAAATTAGTGTAGTAGGATATATGACTGATGCAAAGGAAGGTGCAATTCTACACTCTAAAGGTGGAAATAAGCATAAATTAATTGCCCAAGGTTGGCAACATACATAAAACTTTATTACCTTGAAAGTAAAAATATAGCGCATATGGTATTGAATTATATATTTATTGCATTCTTTGTTATAGGCTTTATTGTGGCCTTAATCAAAATGCTTTTTTTAGGAGATACAGAAATTTTCAGTACCATGATAAATAGCATGTTTGATTCTGCAAAAACAGGGTTTGAAATTTCTTTGGGTTTAACGGGTATGATGGCGCTTTGGTTAGGATTAATGAAAATAGGAGAGGGTGCAGGAATGGTAAAACAATTTTCAAAAGCAGTTCAACCAGTATTTACGAGAATCTTTAAAGGAGTTCCTAAAGATCATCCTGCTCATGGTAGCATTGCTATGAATTTCTCTGCTAATATGCTGGGCTTGGATAATGCTGCTACTCCTTTAGGATTAAAAGCTATGGATGATTTGCAAAGTTTAAATCCAAATCCTAAAGTAGCTACAGATGCACAAATCATGTTTTTAGTCCTCAATACCGCTGGGATGACTATTATTCCAACCTCAATTATTGCTATTCGACAAACTATGGCAATTAAAGAAGGAATCGAAGGTTTTAATGGAGCTGATATATTTTTACCAATTCTAATAACTACTTTTATTTCTTTTGTTATTGCTATGTTTACAGCTGCTGCAGTTCAAAAAATTAATGTTTGGAATAAAGCTATAATTTCTTTTGTGCTTATATTCTCTATTATAATTGGTGGCTTGTCCTATTGGTTACAAGGAATGGAGGAGGAGCAAATGAATCAAACTATTGGAATCATAGGTAGTGTTAGTATCATGGCTATAGTTATGTCGTTTATTATAGCAGGTTTGGTAAAAAAAGTTAATGTATATGATTTGTTTATTCAAGGAGCAACCGAAGGATTTAAAGTTGCTGTAAGTATTATTCCTTATTTAATCGCCATGTTAATTGCAATTAGTGTTTTTAGAGCATCGGGAAGTATGGATTTTTTATTATGGGGAATAGCTAGTATCTTTCAAGCTCTTGGATGGAATACTGATTTTGTACCTACTTTACCTGTAGCTATTATGAAACCTTTGAGTGGTAGTGGTGCGAGAGGAATGATGGTTGATGTTATGCAAGAATATGGTGTAAATTCTTTTCAAGGAAAATTGGCTTCTATAATGCAAGGAAGCACAGAAACAACTTTGTTTGTATTGGCAGTGTATTTTGGAAGTGTGAAAATTACCAATACACGAAATGCGGTATTGCTAGGTTTGTTTGCAGACTTAGTTGCAATAGTTGTTGCTATACTTTTAGCTTATTTATTTTATTATTAAGATAATAATACTATGGAAAAGAAAATAGATGGAAATCAAGAAGATAATATAAAATATTGGAAAAAGTGGTATATCGCTCTTTTTTTATGGCTCCTAGTATTGATTATTCTATTTTACTTGTTTACTAAAAAATATGCATGAGTACAATTGATTGGATAGTTTTAACGGTTACACTTCTCATTATTATAATTTATGGAATTTATAAAAGTAAAGGGCAATCCAGTTCCGATTCCTTTTTACGTGCAGGAAGAGAAATGCCTTGGCATGTTGTTCTGTTAGGAATTATGGCAACTCAAGCTAGTGCAATTACTTTTATTTCCGGTCCAGGTCAAGCTTATGCTGACGGTATGCGCTTTGTACAATATTATTTTGGATTACCATTAGCAATGATTGTTATTAGCGTTGTTTTTGTCCCTATATTCGCTAAACTGAATGTTTATACTGCTTATGAGTACTTAGATCAGCGTTTTGATAGAAGAACTCGATTGTTTACAGGTTTCTTATTTTTATTTTCAAGAGGAGTTTCTACAGGAATTAGTGTCTATGCACCATCAATTGTGTTTTCAACTATTTTTGGATGGGATGTTTATTTAACTAATATTTTAATGGGTGGATTGTTAATTGTATATTCCTATACGGGCGGAGCAAGAGCAATTGCACATACACAAAAAATTCAGTTTGGGATTATTCTTACTGCTATGCTTATTGCAGGGGTGATGGTGGTATATCTTTTACCAGATGGAATTGGATTGCCAGAAGCATTAAAAGTTGCTGGTAAATCTGGAAAGCTAAATGTTATTACTACAGAATTTGATTTAAATGATCGCTATAATATATGGTCGGGTGTTATTGGAGGCTTTTTCTTGGCATTGTCCTATTTTGGAACAGATCAAAGCCAAGTAGGCCGCTATTTAACAGCAAAAAGTATGCGTGAAAGTCGTTTGGGTTTATTATTAAATGGCTTTGTGAAAATTCCAATGCAGTTCGGTATTTTATTGGTAGGGGCTTTATTATTTAGTTTTTACACTTTCCAAAAACAACCTTTGTTTTTTAATGAAACTGCAATGGAGAAAATGGAACAAATTGAACCAGAGTTTTCACAAGAAATTCAAGCGAGTTTTGGAGCTTTAGCTGAAGAACAACAAGTGTTAAGTAAAGCTTTGGTACAAAAAGATATAAGTGTACAGGAAGAAGCAATAGTTTTAGAGAAATTTCAATCCAATGTAGATGAAATGAAAAGGATTAAAGGGAGTTATGAAAAGAAATTGGCACAATACAGAACTGAAATTGGTGCATCTAATACTGATACTAATTATGTTTTTCTGCATTTCGTACAAAACTATTTACCAGTAGGTTTAGTGGGATTAATCTTTGCAATTATTTTTCTAGCAAGTTGGGGCTCTATATCTGCTGCTATTAATTCTCTTGCTTCTTCTACATTAATGGACTTTCATAAGGTATTAATTCCTGAAGGCTGGTCAGACGCCAAAGAACTTAGGTGGGGAAGAATATATACTTTAATTTGGGGAATCTTTGGAATTATAGTTGCTATGTTCGCAACGAAAATGGGTTCATTAATTGAGGCAGTAAATGAATTGGGAAGTTTATTTTATGGTGCAATTTTAGGGATTTTCCTAACTGCATTTTTTCTGAAATCTATTAAAGGAAAACATGTTTTTTATGCGGCATTATTGTCGGAAATAGGCGTTTTAATCATTTATGTTTTTAATTGGGTATCCTTTTTATGGCTGAATGTTATTGGAGCTGGATTAGTTATTTTATTTGCTGTTTTTCTAAAAATGTTTAGTAAAGAAAATAAGAGTATTGCTTGATATTAAAGTTTAAAAGTTATAATAAAAGCTAAATATTGCGAAAATATTACTAAATTAGCTACGGTTTTTTATTTACAAAAATATATAAAAGGCAATGGCAAAAAAGACAAAGCAAGTTGAATCGCTTGAAAAACAACTCTGGAAAGCAGCGGATAAGCTCCGTAAGAATATTGATGCTGCAGAATACAAACACATTGTTTTAGGATTGATTTTCCTGAAATATATTTCCGATTCTTTTGAGGAACTCTACGAACAATTACTCAAAGAAGTAGAAAAAGGAGCTGACCCCGAAGATAGAGATGAATACAAAGCTGAAAACATTTTCTTTGTACCCAAAGATGCCCGTTGGAACTTTCTACAATCCAAGGCTAAACAACCTGAAATTGGAAAATTTGTGGACGATGCCATGGATGCCATAGAAAAGGAAAATGCGTCGCTAAAAGGAGTGTTGCCCAAGGTTTACGCAAGACAGAATTTAGATCCAACCAGCTTAGGAGAATTGATTGACTTGATTAGTAATATTGCTTTGGGTGACACAAAATCAAGAAGTGCAGATGTATTAGGACACGTTTTTGAATATTTCTTGGGAGAATTTGCCTTAGCGGAAGGAAAAAAAGGAGGACAATTCTATACGCCAAGAAGTGTTGTTGAATTATTAGTAGAAATGCTAGAACCACACAAAGGAAGAGTGTTTGACCCTTGTTGTGGAAGTGGTGGAATGTTTGTACAATCTGAAAAATTCGTTGCACAACATCAAGGGCGAATCAATGATATTTCCATTTATGGACAAGAAAGTAATCAAACCACTTGGCGATTGGCAAAAATGAATTTAGCTATTCGTGGAATTGACAGTTCGCAAGTAAAATGGAACAACGAAGGTTCTTTTTTAAACGATGCACACCCCGATTTAAAAGCAGATTACATTATTGCCAATCCACCGTTTAACGTAAGTGATTGGAGTGGAGATTTATT
>Ga0079225_10000905_pt1 | contig 16357 bp, 13 predicted proteins | sample Poulit2012_FD_76344 | JGI IMG/M metagenome (GOLD analysis project Ga0079225, IMG submission 76344) | Agricultural soil microbial communities from Georgia to study Nitrogen management - Poultry litter 2012 | ecosystem: Environmental > Terrestrial > Soil > Agricultural land | place: USA: Georgia... | reverse complement strand
GCTTGTACCTGTCGGTCTTGGGTTAGCCAAGCAATAAAAGTATGCCCATAAAAATAAAACAAAAGGGCCAACAAACAAGCCGTAATAGCAGCGAGTACTGTGCTGTCGTGAATGGCACGGCGAAAGCGCTGATGGTTTTTGGCCCCGTAAGCTTGCCCCACCAAAGCCTCGACCACATTAGCATAGCCATCAAGAAAAAAGGCCGATAGACTAATGAACTGCAGCAAAATATGATTGGCGGCCAAGGTGCCATCACCAAATTTGGCCCCCTCGTTGGCAAACCAAGCAAAACCAGCAATCAGGGCCAAGGTACGGATCATAATATTGGCATTGACCGAGAACAGGGCGGCCAAACGCTCAGCATCGAGGATCTTTTTAAGCAACTGCTGAAAGCGCTGCAAAGGTCGCCGTAAGTCCATTTTGGGCAACAATATATACAGCGCTGCCCCCCAAGCCAGCCACTCGGCAACAAGGGTACCCAGCGCGATGCCTTTGACGCTTAGGTGAAAGCCCAGCACAAAGATGATGTTAAAAACAATATTTAGCCCATTGAGCAGCAGCTGCGTATATAACAGCTGTTTGGACCACCCCATGCCTATAAATATGCCCAGCAAGGCAAAGATCATCAGGGTGGCCGGGGCCCCCCAGATGCGTATATAAAAGTATTGGCGCACCTGCTCAATAACCTCGTCGCTGGCACTTAGCCAACTGGTCGCTATGCGCTCTATGGGCCACTGCAAGATAATTAAGCTCAGACCAATTAAACAACCTAAAAGCAGAGTCCTAAAAACTAAGGCATGCAATTCATCTTGGTTGTTCGCGCCTTTGGCTTGGGCGATAAACCCAGTGGTGCCCATGCGCAAAAAGCCAAAACCCCAGTAGACAAAATTAAATATTAGTGCCGCTAAGGCGATGGCCCCTAAGTGGACTGCCGTGCCTGTTTGCCCTATGACTGCAGTGTCAACTAGCCCGAGTAACGGGACTGATGCATTGGCCAAGATGATTGGCCAAGCCATTATTAATATTGTTAGGTAGCGGCGCATAAGCATAAAAAGGCAAAAAATTACAGAAAAAGCGCGGGGCAAAAGGTGCTAGCAAAAGCTGTTTTTGAGGCATGCAAGGGGCAGTTGCGCACGTTAAGCGTATAAAAAAGCAGGTGGTTTAACAAAAAGGCGGGCAAAGCATTATACTAGTTAGCCGTTAAAGAGAGCTAAGGCAGTGTAGACTAGTACATACAACAATTTTTGTTATAAACCCTTTCACACATCTTTTACACACCCCCAAGATTAGGAAATTTCATGGCTTCTAAACCTTTAGTACGTCAACATCCCGATCAACTACTGGTTGGTTTGATTTCAATTTCTGATCGGGCCGCCCATGGTGAGTATCAAGATGAGGGGATTCCCGCCCTCAAATCATGGTTAGACGAGGCTTTGGTGCAGGCTCCACAGTACGCCACGCGTTTAATTGCCGATGAGACCGAGCAAATCAGCGCCACCATCAAAGAGTTGGTCGACAAGGTGGGCTGTGATCTGGTTCTCACTACTGGGGGCACTGGCCCTGCGCGACGCGATGTGACACCTGAGGCGACCTTGGCCGTGGGCACCAAGCCCATGCCAGGCTTTGGCGAGCAAATGCGTCAAATTAGTTTGCATTTTGTGCCCACAGCGATTTTGTCCCGTCAGGTGGCGGTGATTCGCGAGACTGATGATCACGCTGCTTTGGTTATTAATTTGCCCGGTCAACCCAAGGCTATTGCAGAAACCCTTGGTGGGGTCAAAGATAAAGACGGGCAGACTGTGGTGCCAGGTATTTTTGCGGCTGTGCCGTATTGCATTGATTTAATCGGCGGGCCTTATGCTGAGACCAATGAGTCAGTGATCAGCGCCTTTAGGCCCAAATCGGCCCGTCGGCAGCAATAGGCTGCGCGATTCATTGCCTGCTTGTGCAGGCACGAAAAGATCATTTATTTATTTAGGAGAAATCTAATGGCTTTGGTTTCTATGCGACAGTTGCTCGATCATGCTGCCGAGCATGGTTATGGCATACCGGCTTTTAATGTCAACAACTTAGAGCAGGTGCAAGCCATCATGGAGGCCGCTGACGAAACAGATAGCCCCGTAATTATGCAGGCCTCTGCTGGGGCACGTCGTTATGCGGGCGAGCAGTTTTTAAAAGGGCTTATCGAGTCAGCGGTGTTGGCTTACCCGCATATTCCGGTGGTGATGCACCAAGATCACGGTCAGTCGCCTGCGGTTTGTCAAAGTGCAATTGATTTAGGTTTTACCAGCGTGATGATGGATGGCTCGCTGCGCGAAGACGGTCGTACAGTGGCTGATTTTGATTATAATGTCGAGGTTACGCGCACGGTGGTCGAGTTGGCGCACCCACTGGGCATTACGGTTGAGGGTGAGCTAGGTTGTTTGGGCTCGCTCGAGACGATGACCGGCGACAAAGAGGATGGTCACGGTTTCGAGGGCAAGCTCACCCGCGATCAGTTATTAACCAGCCCCGAAGAGGCGGCTGAGTTTGTACGCGAGACGGGTTTAGATGCCTTGGCTATCGCTATTGGTACCAGTCACGGGGCGTACAAATTTACCCGTGAGCCCACTGGCGATATTCTTGCTATTGATAGGGTCAAAGAGATCCATCAGCGCATTCCCAATACACATTTGGTGATGCATGGTAGCTCGAGTGTGCCCCAAGATCTTCTCGATGAGATCCGTCAGTTTGGCGGCGAGATGCAAGAGACTTACGGTGTACCCGTTGCAGAAATCCAAGAGGCGATCAAATACGGGGTGCGCAAGGTCAACATTGATACGGATATTCGTTTGGCAATGACAGCGGCTATTCGTCGTTTTATGCACGAAAATCCCTCTGCCTTTGATCCGCGCGAATACCTCAAGCAAGCCAAAGAGGCGGCCAAGGCTATTTGTAAACAACGCTACGAGCAGTTTGGTGCAGCGGGCAATGCCTCTAAGATCAAGCCTATTGCTTTAGAAAAGATGGCTCAAAGATATCGTTCTGGCGAGCTTGCGCAGCAGGTACAATAAACTTTTAGTGCATCTGTTTTTAGGTTTTTATTAGTGGGCTTTTGCGTTGAGCAGGCCCACTCGTTGTTTTATTGCGGGCTTTTAAAGGATATTGCCGTGCAACAAGGTCTATATGAAAGCAGTTTGCAGTCGTTGCCATTAGTGCATCGAGGCAAGGTGCGCGATATGTATGCTGTCGATGACGAGCATTTACTAATCGTGACCACCGATAGGATCTCTGCCTTTGATGTGGTGCTCGATGAGCCTATACCAGGCAAGGGGCAGATTTTGACCCAGATGACCGAGTTTTGGTTAAAAAAGCTGGGTCATCTGGTGCCTAATCACTTGACGGGTATTGACCCGTGCTCGGTTGTTGCACCGGGTGAGCGCGCCCAAGTTAAAGGGCGCAGTATGGTGGTCAAGCGTTTACAGCCTATTTTATTTGAGGCCGTGGTGCGTGGCTATATAGTGGGCTCGGGGTGGCTTGATTACCAGGCTACGGGCGAGATTTGTGGCATCAAGTTGCCGGCTGGGCTATCGTTGGCGCAGCAGTTGCCCGATACAATCTTTACCCCCGCGGCCAAGGCCGAGGTGGGTGATCATGACGAGAACATCCCTTTTGCGCACATGCAGCAGGCTTTGGGGGCCGAGCAGGCTCAGGCGATCAAAGACATCAGCATCGAGCTTTATCAGACCGCGGCGGCTTTTGCGCAGACCAAGGGGTTGATTATTGCCGATACAAAATTTGAGTTTGGCCTTGATGCTCAGGGGCAACTGCATTTGATGGACGAGGTTTTGACCCCTGATTCCTCTCGCTTTTGGTTGGCCGATACTTATGCGGTGGGGGCGAATCCTCCCTCCTTTGATAAACAATATTTGCGCGATTGGTTGGCGGCACAGCCATGGGACAAGACTGCTCCTGCGCCGCGCCCGCCCGAGCAGGTGATTACCGCTACGGCAGCCAAATACCAAGAGGCTTTGACGCGTTTAACGCAGGGGGTGTCATGAGTCAGCACACGATGTCGGGGCGGGTCGATAGTCTCGAGCAGGCGCGGGTAGCGCTGGTGATGGGTTCAAATAGTGATTGGCCCGTGATGCAGTTGGCCGCCCAGGTTTTTGACGAGTTCGAGATTCCTTATTTTGCGCAAGTGTTATCGGCACATCGCATGCCATTGCAAATGGTCGATTTTGCCCTTGCCGCCAGTGCCCAAGAGCTTGCTGGCATTGTGGCAGGGGCGGGTGGGGCGGCTCATTTGCCCGGGATGCTTGCGGCCCTAACCGAGGTGCCTGTTTTTGGGGTGCCCATACCAACACGGCATATGCAGGGCGAAGATTCCCTCTGGTCTATCGTGCAGATGCCCAAGGGGGTTCCGGTGGCTACATTTGCGATTGGCGAGGCGGGGGCCATCAATGCGGCTTTGCATTTAGTTGCTAATTTGGCGGTGCATGAGCCGCGCTTAAAGACACTTTTACAAGACTATAGACAGCAACAAACACTAGCCGCTCAGGCCATGCAGCTAGGTTAATACCGTGCAGCTAGGTTAATTGCCATGTGGTTAGGTTAATTATTTAGGGTGATTTTTTTGGATGAGGCTATGAAGCAATCAGCAGCAGCTTGGGCGCCCATTGTGCCTGATGCTTGGTTAGGGGTGGTCGGTGGTGGGCAGTTGGGGCGCATGTTTTGTCAGGCTGCCCAACGTTTGGGCTACAAGGTGGCTGTGCTCGATCCTGACCCACATAGCCCAGCCGGACAAATTGCGCAGCAGCATTTTTGTGCTGCCTATGATGATGAGCAGGCTCTGCAACAGATGGGGCAGCTTTGTCAGGCTATTACCACCGAGTTTGAAAATGTCCCCGCACAAACTTTGGCCAAGCTGTCTACCCAAACGCGGGTTGCGCCCAGTGCGGCAGCAGTGGCGCAGACTCAAGATAGGCGCACCGAAAAACAGTTTATTCAGCAGGCAGGGGTTGAGGTGGCACCTTTTTGCGCCGTAGTCGATAAGCACGATATTGCTCAGGCAGCTGATGCGCTATTTCCTGGTATTTTAAAGACTGCTCAAATGGGCTACGACGGCAAGGGGCAGGTGCGTGTGGCCAACAAACAAGAGGCCGAGCAGGCCTTTGTCGATTTAAACGAGGTGCCCTGTGTGCTCGAGGCACAATTGCCTTTGGTGGCTGAGCTGTCGGTGGTGTTGGTACGTAGTGCGCAAGGTGAAATACAGTGTTTCGACCCAGCTTATAACGAGCATCGGGGGGGCATTTTAGCGCTTTCGCAGGTTGAGCAAACCCAAAGCGAGGTGGCACAACGGGCACAAGCACTGGCCTGTCAGATTGCCCAACAGGCCGATTATGTGGGTGTGCTTTGTGTGGAGTTTTTCCTTTTAGAGGGGCAGCAGTTGGTTGCCAATGAAATAGCGCCTCGTCCGCACAATAGTGGGCACCACAGCATCGAGGCCTGTTTGAGCTCGCAATTTGAGCAGCAGGTGCGGGCTTTGGCCGGTTTGCCTTTGGGCAGCACCGAGCTTATCCAAGCCGCGGTTATGGTTAATATTTTGGGTGATTGCTGGGCCCAAGGCACGCCCGATTGGGCTGCTGTGTTGGCTGTAGATGGGGTGGCTTTGCATTTATATGGCAAGGCCGAGGCCCGCCCGGGGCGCAAGATGGGGCATTTGACTGCGTTGGGCAGCAATTTGGCCCAAGCCCAGGCTCGGGCTGCACAGGCGGCTCAGGTTTTGGGCATTGCGATCTCCGCCTCGGTCTAAGCGCTGAGTAGATAGGTAGCCAAGATGACAGTGACCCGAGGTCAAGATATTGAGCTTGCCGCCCGGCATTTGCAGGCCGGTAGGCTGGTGGCCTTTCCGACCGAGACCGTCTATGGGTTGGGGGCTGATGCCCAAAACCAGACGGCCATAGCGGCGGTATTTACGGCCAAGGGGCGGCCCAGCAACCACCCTGTGATTGTGCATGTTGCCGATGCTCAGGCTGTGTCGGCTTGGGCCGATACGATTAGCCCCCAGGCCAAGCAATTGATGCAGGCTTTTTGGCCGGGGCCTTTGACCTTAGTGTTACCGCGCCATCCCCAGGTTTCGACCCGTATCACAGGTGGGCAAGATACCATTGCGGTGCGCTGCCCGGCGCACCCCGTGGCCCAGCAGTTGTTGCGTGCTTTTAGCTCTTTGGTGGGGCCGGGTGCTGGGGTGATTGCCCCATCGGCTAATCGTTTTGGGCAGGTTTCGCCCACGCAGGCTGAGCATGTTTATCATGAGTTTGCCGACTTGCAAGAGATAGATATTTATTTGCTTGAGGGGCAGGCAAGCGAGGTGGGGATAGAGTCAACCATTATTGATCTGAGTCAAGCTGGGCAGGCGCCTCGTATATTGCGCCCTGGTCATGTACAGGCCGCAGATATCGAGCAGGTGTTAGGCAGCCCAGTAATAGATTTTGCTGCGCAACCTCAGCCTGCGCAGGCTCTTGAGCCGGGCAATTTAACCGCTCACTCAGTGCCGCCCCGTGTGTCGGGCAGCCTAAAGGCCCATTATGCGCCGCGCACCCCTTTGTTTTTATTTTCTCGTCATGAGCTCAAGGTATTAGAGCAGCAGGCGCAGGTGCAGCCCATTGCAGTGGTGGGCTGCGGCCCGCTGCCGCTTGATATTGCTGCACCCTCAGTGCTGCATGTGTTGCCTGACGCGCCCGTCGAGTATGCTGCCCAGTTATATGCGACCTTGCGCGAGCTAGATAGCGCGCATTATGCTGCCCTATGGTTTGAGCAGCCACCAGCAACCGCAGCGTGGGCTGGGGTCAATGATCGCTTGGGTCGCGCGGCTGCAGCCCACCAAGATTCACGGCCTCAGCCAATTGAGGACTAAAGGCGCAAACTGTCTGGCCCGTTTTGTGCTTTGAAATTAAGCTGATGGGCTTTTTGGATCAAAGCTTTGTTCTTCAAAAAGTTTTTGTAAAAAGCGCACGAGCAGACGCACCGATTGGGGGATCTGCGCCGTATAAGGGCGTACGGCAAAGATTGAGGTACCAAAATGCCCTAGCACTCGCCAATCAGGCAGCACAGGCAGCAGCTCTTGGCTAATAAAACCGCTTTTGGCACTAAAGTCAGGCACCAATGCTATACCAAGATCGGCTTTGGCCATGCTGGTGAGCATTTGGCTGTTGTTGACGGCAAAGCGAGGTTGGATAGGTATGCTGATGGGCTCTTGATCATCGTTGATGGGTACAAAAGACCATATGCTTGGGGTGTTTTTCTGCCGTGGGTAGTGCAAGATCTCGTGCTGGGTGAGGTCTGAGGGGTGGTTGATGGGCCCGTGGTTTTCTAGGTATTCGGGGCTAGCAATTAAAACTGGGTAGGTTTCTGCTAGACGCCAGGCGACCAAGGTATCTGATATTTCTTTGGTGTGGCGCACGGCTAAATCAAAGCCCTCTGAGCTTAGCGACAAGATACGGTCTTCGGCTTCAAGCTCTATTTGAATTTCGGGGTACTGTTTTAAAAAGCGGGGTAATCTAGGGATGATGTACTGCTGAGTTAAGGCCACCGGAGCGGTAACGCGCAGCAACCCCTTGGGGTTGTGGGCACGGCTCTCGACGCTTTTAAGCTCGCTGCTGATGTGTTGGTAGGCAGCCTGGGTTTGCTCAACGAGTTGCTGCCCCGCATCAGTTAGTTGTATCGAGCGGGTGGTTCGATGAACCAGCCGTACCCCAAGACTTTGCTCGAGTTCAGTGATGCGCAAGCTCACCGTAGCTTTGCTTACGTTTAGGCGGCGGGCCGCTGCGGTAAAGCTACCTTGCTGTGCCAAGATGATCAGGCTGTGTAAATGCGTCCACAAGCGTTCGTTTTTATTTCGGTCCATAGAGTCTATTGTTTAATATTTCGGACAATCAGTCTAGTTTTTCGGTCTAGGCAAGCGCCGTTTACTTGCCTAAACTGAACAGTATAGAGCAGTTCGCCAAATTTTTTAGGAGACAATACGTATGAAACCGTATACCAACAGTGATGTAGTAGGGCATTATATTGATGGTGCGTTTACTTTAGGTACAAACAAGCGCCACCAAGATGTCAATAACCCTGCCGTTGGCGCACCTTCGCGCTCGGTGGTGTTGGCTGAGGCTTCTGATGTCGAGCAGGCTATTGCCGCCGCCAAAGAGGCTTTCCCTGCGTGGGCCGATCGTCCAGCCATACGCCGCGCACGGGTGATGTTTCGTTTTTTAGAGTTACTTAATCAGCATCAAGATGAGTTGGCTGCCATCATTACAGCCGAGCATGGCAAGGTATTTAGCGATGCCCAAGGCGAGGTGATGCGTGGTATCGAGATTGTCGAGTTTGCTTGCGGGGCCCCCCAACTACTCAAGAGCGGGTATACCGAGCAGGTCGCAACAGGTCTAGACAACTGGGTGGTGCGCCAGCCTTTAGGGGTGGTGGCCGGTATTACGCCGTTTAACTTCCCCTGCATGGTGCCTTGCTGGATGTTCCCCCTAGCCATTGTGGCGGGCAATACCTTTATTTTAAAGCCTAGCGAGCGCGACCCCAGTGCAGCACTGTTTATGGCCAAACTTCTCGAAGAGGCCGGCCTGCCCAAGGGGGTATTTAATGTCGTCCAAGGTGATAAGGTTGCCGTTGATACCTTGCTCGAGCACCCCGATGTACAGGCGTTGAGCTTTGTGGGCTCTACCCCAATTGCTCAGTATATTTACGAAACTGGCGCCCGTCATGGCAAGCGCGTGCAAGCCTTAGGTGGGGCCAAAAACCACATGCTCGTTATGCCTGATGCCGATATGGATCAGGTTGTCGATGGCCTTATCGGCGCAGCCTATGGCTCGGCTGGTGAGCGCTGCATGGCAATTTCTGTGGCCGTACTGGTTGGCGATAGCGCTGACGAGGTGGTCAAGCGTTTGGACGAGCGGGCCAAAGAGATTGTAGTAGGCGATGGGATGAACCCCGCCTCAGAAATGGGCCCAGTCATTACTGCCGAGGCCAAAGAGCGTATCGAGCAATATATTCAGTCTGGGGTTGACCAAGGTGCTGAGCTATTAGTTGATGGGCGCGGCCTCAAAGTTGAGGGCTATGAAAACGGCTTTTTTGTTGGGCCTACCCTTTTTGACCACGTCACCCCCAAGATGAAGATTTACCAAGAGGAAATCTTTGGCCCCGTATTGGTCTGTGTGCGGGTACCTGACTTTGCCGCAGGGGTTGAGCTAATCAACAACCATAGCTTTGCTAATGGTGTGGCCTGCTACACCCGTGATGGCAATATCGCCCGCGAGTTTGGCCGCCGCATACAGGTGGGCATGGTGGGTATTAATGTACCCATCCCCGTACCTTTGGCTTGGCATGGCTTTGGTGGCTGGAAGGCCAGTCTATTTGGTGATTTGCATACCTATGGTGAGGAGGCTTTCCAATTCTATACTCGCCAAAAGTCGATTATGCAGCGCTGGCCAGAAAGCATTGGCAAGGGTGCCGAGTTTGGCATGCCTAGCTCTGCCGATGATTAAGCAATAGCAAAGCACTACTTAATTAATTTAATAGTGCAGGGCCCCTTGATTTGTAATGCACGTATCAAGGGGCTTTTGTCGCTTTAAACGCCGTTTAGTTTCGTTTCAAACTGTTGCAAATCATTGATCTTTGTTGATGCGCTGTACAAATTAGCTTATAAATAATAGCTACGATAGATCAGGCTGCAATGGGTCGCTATTTCTAATATTTATTTCCAGCCAAAGGCATCGTGCAATGGCCTAAGCAGCCAATTTTTTTGCTTATTGGGGCTCGGGCGTCGGATAGCTGGGCACAATAACCAACAAGCAACGCTGATGCGGTTGGGCCTAATCACAATCAAAGTGCAAAATGAATAATCTACATAATCTAAGTTTGTCTGCCATTGCGCAGCAGTTGCGCAGCGGTGCACTGAGTGCACAGCAGGTGATGGAGTATTGTGGTGCAAACTACGAGCGTACTGAGGAGGCGCTCAATGCTTATAAAACATGGGATGGCGCACGCGCCCTCGAGGTGGCCAAGGCAGTCGATAGCCTGCTAAAAAACCACTATGATCTAGGCGCTTTGATGGGCATCCCTGTTTCTATCAAAGATTTATTTGGGGTTCCTGGCTTGCCCACCTTTGCTGGCTCATCAGCTGCTTTAGCGGCTGAGTTTTCCCAGGCAGGGCGTTTGGTGCAGGCTTTTATTGATCAACTCAGCCCCATCACAGGCAAGTCGCATACTGTTGAGTTTGCCTTTGGTGGCATTGGCATGAATGGTCATTGGGGCACCCCCAGAAACCCTTGGGACACCAAGGTGCATCGCATACCAGGTGGTTCGAGCTCGGGGGCTGGGGTATCGCTACTACAGGGCTCAGCCTTGTTAGCGTTGGGTACTGATACCGCTGGCTCGGTACGTATTCCTGCCTCGTTTACAGGTACCACTGCCTTAAAAACCACCGAGGGTCGTTGGCCCAAAGATCACACCGTACCTTTGTCGAGCACGCTCGACACCCCTGGGCTGTTGGCACGTACTATCGAGGATCTTATCTTTGCCTTTGAGGCCATAGAGTCCAACCTTCAAAATCGCCCTGTACGGGTACCCGTAGTGCATGGTTTGACCGGGGTACGCATTGGTGTGCCCGAAAACTTTTTCTGGGAGGGCGTCGAGGACAGCATCGCTGCTGCCATCGAGCAGGCCATCAAAAAGCTAGAAAAGGCGGGTGCCATTATGGTGCCCATCACCATCCCTAACTGTGATGAGGCGTATGCGGCATTTCAGGCAGGGGGCTTAGGTGCGCCCGAGCTATCTGACTTTTTGTCGCGTAATATGCCCGACAAGATTGATGCCCTTGACCCGTTGGTCAAGATTCGTGTCCAAGGGGCCGATAGCCTATCAGCTATCGAGTACTTGCGCCGTATCGCTTTGTTCCGCAAGGCTAGCCAAGAGGTCAATCAGGTATTTGAGCAGGTTGATGTCTGGCTCAACCCGACTTTGATCACCACGGCCGCTGCCGTCGCCGATTTGGACGATACCGAGCAGTACCGTCAGGTCAACATGCAGGTATTGCGTAACCCCAGTATTGCTAACCTTATGCACTTATGTGCGGTCAGTTTGCCAGTGGGCAAAGATGCCGTGGGCATACCGGTTGGCTTGCAGCTTACTGCCGCAGCTGATCAAGAGGAAAAGCTTTTGGCCTTGAGTTTAGCCTGCGAAAAGGTATTAGGCACAGGGCCCGAGTGCTTGGGCGCCTGCCCCGAGTGGTAATTGGGCACGTGGGCACAGTAGTCTTGCAAGCTCTTTAAAAACTGTAGGTTTTTAGTTCCCGTTTTTGTTTTTGTTTGATTTTTTGCTTGGCTCTTTAAGCCGGGCTTTTTATAAATAGCCATGCGCTTACTAGGGTTTCTATAGGGGCCATGGCTGTATTAATAAACCATGTTTTAACTAGGAGAGGTTAATGGTAACCAATAAAGTAAAAGTGTTTGCACTAGCTGGTTTGAGCACGCTCGCAATGGCTTTGTCGCCAGCTTATGCAGCTGACCCCGAGTATGAGTTTACCTTTGCTCATGTACTGATCGAGAGCACACCCAATGCCCAGGCTGCGATCAAGTTTAAAGAAGAGGTCGAGAAAAACTCTGACGGTAAAATCAAAATCAATGTGCGCCCTGCAGCACAACTAGGGGGTGACGTCGAGATCATCGAGCAAACCCAGATGAACCTAGTACAAATTGCTATCCCCCCAACCGGGAACTTGGCTAACTTTGACCCCAAGATGTATCTCTTTGACCTGCCTTTCTTGATCACTGACGACGAGAGCATGAAGCGTGTACTCGATGGTGAAATTGGCGAAGAGCTACTCGCTGGCCTCGAGGACTACAACCTCAAAGGCATGAACTATTGGGGTGCAGGCTTTCGTAACATGACCAACAATGTGCGTCCCATTACCGAGCCTGATGATCTCAAAAATATCAAGATGCGCACTTTGCAAGCACCCACCATTTTGGCTACCTACCGTGCCTATGGTGCAAACCCAACCGCAATGGCCTTTACCGAGGTCTATAACGGTTTACAACAGGGTGTGGTCGAGGGCCAAGAAAACCCCTTGGCTAATATCGCTTCGATGAAGTTCCAAGAGGTGCAAAAGTATCTCACCCAAACGCATCACACCTATCACACCTATGCATCGGTGATGAACAAAGATGCTTGGGATTCCCTCACACCCGAGTTACAAGAGGTTGTCAGCAACGCCTTTGAGGTGGCCCGTGATTATGCGCGCGAGCTTACCATCGAGGACGAAAAGCAAATCTTGGCCGAGATCAGCGATCAGATCGAGATTATCGAGCTCACCGACGAAGGGCGCGAGAAGTTCATCGAAAAGTCGCAGCCTATTTATGCTGAGTTCGAAGAGTTTGTGACCCCTGAAATCCTCGAGCGTGCCATGGCTGCCGCTAAGGGCGAGTAATCTCGGGAGCTCATCCATGATTAAAGCAATCAACAAGGTTGTTGATTGGCTAGAAAATGTGGCGATGACCATTGCGATGCTCATCGCCACAATTGTAGCCATCATCCAAGTTATCGCCCGTTATGTGTTTCATAACTCGCTGTCTTGGTCCGAAGAGACCATTCTGTATACCCTCATTATTATGAGTTTCGTTGCCGCTAGTATGGGGGTGCGCTACGCCGCCCATGTTTCGGTTGAGGTGCTCACTGCCTTTTCGGGCCCGCGCCTTACCCGTTTATTGCAACTGGTGGCTTATATTTTGGGGTTAATTTTTGCTTTGACCTTGCTCTATTACGGTTGGCAAGTGTTTGTTAATACGAAAAAGATGCGCCAATTATCTCCAGCGATGCAGATTCCAGTGGCCTATATCTACCTAAGCATTCCTATTTCGGCTGGGTTTATGTTTTTACGTTATTTATTAATGATTCAGCTTTGGGCGGAACGCAAACAGATCACCGATCAGCCCTCCGAATTACGTGCTGCTTAGGGGGTAGGCATGACCGCACCATTAGTTTCGTTATTTTTTGCTTTTTTACTTTTTGGCCTGCCTATTTTTGCCGCCTTGGCTTTGGGGGTAACGGCCACCTTATATTTCTTTGGCGCCGTTAACCCTGTAGTGGTGCCGATGCGCATGTTTTCCGGGATGAACAACTTTTCGTTGATGTCCATTCCGTTTTTTATTTTGGCTGCCGAGTTAATGCGCATTGGGGGGCTTTCTGACCGCCTCATTGATTTGGCCAAATCTATTATTGGCTGGGTGCCTGGTGGGCTGGCAGCAGCTGGGGTGTTGGCCTGCTTGTTTTTTGGCTCTATTTCGGGCTCAAGCCCCGCTACAGTAATTGCTATTGGTACCATTATGTACCCCGCCTTGGTTGAGGCAGGTTATAGCAAACGTTTTTCTATAGGTCTACTGACCACAGCTGGTACCTTGGGGCCCATTGTGCCGCCAAGCATTGCGCTGATTATTTATGGCTCGGTGACGGGCTCATCGGTAGGGCGTTTATTTGCCGCTGGCTTGTTGCCCGCTATTTTAGTTGCTGTGCTCTTAATCAGCTATTGTATTGCGGTGGCCCTTTATCGACGTTATCCACGCGAGGGTGTGCCGTCTTTAAAACAGATGGGTACCGCCTTTAAAAATGCCGCTTGGGGCTTGGGTTTGCCGGTTTTGCTCTTAGGGGGTATTTATTCGGGGGTGTTTACGCCCACCGAGTCGGCTGCTGTGGCCTGCTTTTATGGCTGGATAGTTGGTGCACTGATTTACCGCAATATCAGTCTTAAAGAAACCCTAGGCATCTTAAAAACCTCGGGTCTGGTTGCCGGTACCTTGTTGTTAATTACTGCGGGGGCTTCGGCCTTTTCGTGGATACTGGCCTCAACCGGGGCACCTACTCAGCTTGCCGCTGAGGTGTTGTCGACGACAGACTCACCGTTTTTAATTATGCTGCTCTTTAACGTCATTATGCTGGTTGCGGGGTGCTTTTTAGACAGTGCCTCAGCAATTATTATTTTGGCACCTTTGATGCAGCCCATTGCCGCACAAGTCGGGGTTGATGCCATCCACTTTGGGGTGATTACTTTGGTTAACCTCTCTATTGGTATGCTTACCCCACCAGTTGGGCTAAACTTATTTGTGGCCATGCGCATTTCTGATATGAGTCTTTACGAGGTCTTTATCTCGTGCTTGCCTTTCCTCATATTGATGCTCGTAGCATTATTAGCGGTTACCTATGTGCCGTGGTTTAGCTTGGCTTTGCCCAGCTTGATTTATTAATAGCTTGTTTGGGTGGCCGCCCTATTTGGGTTTGGCGGCCACCTGGGCAGGTACCTTTGATGCGTGCAGACTTTGGCCCGTATGGTTGTTTATACGGGCTTTTTGCACGGTAATGACTATGCATAAAAACGTTGACAGCCTTACGCTACCTCGCCCTGATGACTGGCATTTACATGTGCGCGATGGTGCGCTTTTAGACGCCGTTATTGGCCATACCGCCCGACAGTTTGGGCGGGCGATAATCATGCCCAATTTAACCCCACCGGTGACCACCACCGAGCAGGCTTTGGCCTATCGCGAGCGTATTATGCAGGCCCTCGACCGCAGCTTGGCGAGCACCGCGGGGGCCGATACAAACTCTGACGCTACCTTTGAGCCGTTGATGACTTTATATCTCACCGACAATACCCCTGTTGATGAGATTATCCGGGCGCATGATTCGGGGGCAGTGTATGCTGTCAAGCTTTATCCGGCCGGGGCCACCACCAATTCTGATGCAGGGGTGACCGATTTACTCGGGCATTGCTCGGCTGTCTTAGACACGATGCAGTCCTTGGGTATGCCCTTGTTGGTGCATGGCGAGGTGGTCGACCCAACAGTCGATGTTTTTGATCGCGAGGCTGTTTTTATCGAGCGTGTGATGCTGCCTTTGCGGGCGCGTTTTCCCGAGCTCAAGGTAGTGTTCGAGCATTTGACCACCAAAGAGGGGGTTGATTATGTGCGCAGCGCCGAGGGGCCCATTGCGGCAACCATTACCCCTCAGCACCTACTTTATAGTCGCAATGATTTATTTCAAGGCGGGTTGCGTCCACATTGGTATTGTTTGCCAGTTTTAAAGCGCGAGGTCCATAGGCAAGCCCTGCTTGATGCCGCGACGAGTGGGCATCAGCGTTTCTTTTTGGGTACCGATAGCGCGCCGCATACTCGGGCGCACAAAGAGCAAGACTGCGGTTGTGCCGGTTGTTATAGTGCTTTGCATGCCTTGCCCCTTTATGCGCAAGCCTTCGAGCAGGCAGGCAAACTCGACAATCTCGAGGCTTTTGCTAGTCGCAATGGCCCCGCCTTTTATGACCTACCTGTAAGCTCTGACACCATTAGTTTGGTGCGCAAGGCCCAAACCATACCCAGTCAGGTTGCGGTCGATGGCCATGACACCATCGTCCCTTTGGCTGCGGGCGAGCCGCTTAACTGGCAGTTGGCTGATTAGTAGGCTGCTGCATAGCTTTATTATTGATGTCGATCCGCTAGGGCTTTAATAGGCTTATTTGGGGCCTATGCAGGGCGATGGTGTATGTTGCCTCTTATTGCATCGGCCTCTTGTTTTTTAGGGCCCCTTGCTCCTCAGTGCAGCCTTATTCTTTAAGGGCCCTTGTTCCTTGGGTAGCCTTGCTATTAAGCCTCTTTTTTTGCTTCTAGGTTTTCCCAGCGCTCAAAAAGCTCAAGCATCTCTTCCTCGGTTTGCTCTATTTGTGCCTCGATTTCTTGGGCTTTTTCAGGGCCCTCATCGTAGAGATTGGGGTCAGCTAGCTTGTCGGCCAGTTCGGCTTGACGTTTTTCTAGGCTGGCAATTTTTTCGGGCAGGGCTTCGAGCTCTTTGGCCTCCCAAGGGGCTAGACGGCTGCGCCGAGTAGGGCGGGCTGAGTCTTGAGTGGTGCGCGTCTCTGGCTGCGTGGCGGCTTTGCTCTCTTTGGTTGCTGGGGCTTGCACATTAGCCTCAGCACTGCGCGCAGCGGTTTTTGCCCCCTGATGTTGGGTGGTTTTTTGTGCCTGCTGCTGGGCGAGCTGCTGCTCGAGCCAGTCGTCATACCCGCCTACATACTCTTGCCATTGCCCCTCACCTTGGGCCACGATGACTTGGGTGACCACATTATTTAGAAAGCTACGGTCGTGGCTAACCAACAGTACGGTGCCCGCATAGTCGGCCAAAAGCTCCTCGAGCAGCTCTAAGGTCTCGATATCGAGATCGTTAGTGGGTTCATCAAGTACCAACACATTGGTAGGTTGGGTAAATAGGCGCGCCAAGGCTAGGCGGGCCCGCTCACCGCCTGAAAGGGTACGTACTGGGGCTTGGGCCTGCG
>Ga0079225_10000903_pt1 | contig 16362 bp, 15 predicted proteins | sample Poulit2012_FD_76344 | JGI IMG/M metagenome (GOLD analysis project Ga0079225, IMG submission 76344) | Agricultural soil microbial communities from Georgia to study Nitrogen management - Poultry litter 2012 | ecosystem: Environmental > Terrestrial > Soil > Agricultural land | place: USA: Georgia... | reverse complement strand
GCATGCAATTTCATTCAATTCGAAAGGTTATTCAAGCTTATATTTTTCTAACTTATAATATAAAGTTCGGACTGAAATTTGTAATTGAGCTGCGGTTTGCTGCTTGTTGTAATTATTCGCTCTATAAACTTCTTTTATAAATTGTTTTTCATACTGGTCGAGTGCTTCTCTTAATGGTATTTCCGCTGATTCGATTGATGTAAGTTTCCCTTTTACTTCCTCTACATTATTTTTTTCGGTTAAAAAATTGATATGTTTTTTTTCTATTGTACGCTCTTTTATATCCATATATATCATTGCACGACTTATGATGTTTTCGAGCTCCCTTACATTCCCAGGCCAATCGTGAGTACGTAGTTTATCTAAAGCAGTATCAGAGATTGATTCGACCGTTCTTCCATACAACTGGTTTAGCTTGCTTATAATGAACGTAACTAAACTAGGTAAGTCTTCAAGACGTTCATTCAATGATGGAATATAAATAGGTAGTCGATTTAAACGATAATATAGATCCTCACGGAAGGAGTTGTCATTTATTTTCTCTTCCAAATTAGCATTAGTCGCAGCAATAATTCGGACATCTATCGGAATGGGAGTTGTTCCACCTACTCGTACGACTTCTTTCTCTTGCAAAACCCGTAATAATTTCGCTTGGGTACGTAACGATAATTCTCCTATTTCATCTAAAAAGATACTCCCTTTATTTGCAACTTCAAATAATCCTTTTTTACCTTCCGGCCGAGCACCTGTAAAAGCCCCTCCTTCATAACCAAATAATTCGCTTTCTAAAACGGACTCGGCTAATGCAGCACAATTGACACGAATAAATTTGTGATGGCTTCGATCACTGGCGTTATGTATCGCATGGGCAAAGAGTTCTTTTCCTGTACCTGATGCTCCTCGTAACAGGACGGTGGCAGGAGTTTCTGCTGCCATTTTTGCTTGATTAATCGCAAGTTTTATTTCTTCTGAGTTCCCGATTATATCATCGAAGGTATAGGTTGCTTCTAACTGGCGAATCTTTTGTTTTGCACGATTTAATGCATCGGTTAAACTTTCGATTCTTGATAAATCGTGAATGACTGCGACACTACCCTTTACTTCATTTTGAACGATTACGGGAGCGACATTTACAAAGACATCCTTATTCATCGGTCCTACTTTTAATCGCGCACCACGAATTGGTTTTTTCGTCCGTAATACTTGCATATGGATACTTTCGCCCTCTGCTATATCGACGGTCGCTGGTTTACCTATGACATCCTTTTCACTAAGACCGGTAATTCTTGTGTAAGCAGGGTTAATCATTAAACCCTTACCCTTTTCATCGACAACACTAATCGCTTCTTCGGAGGAATAAATAATCGCTTCTAACATCGTTTTAATTTTTTTTAAATCAGTGTTTTCCTCAGCTAGGCGAAGAATTTCATCACGAGCTTTAAAGGTTGCAAAAGCACCGATTAACTGACCACCTTTTGTTATAAGGGGAATTCGTGTCGTAACGATTTCCTGATTATTTTGTAATATAAAAGTTTTATTCTCTTCTTTCTTTTTAGATTGTAGTACGGCTGGAAGTCGGCTATGGGGAATGACATCATTAATATGATGGCCGATAACATCTTTCGATACGCCGATTAACTTTTTAGCCCGATCATTCATTAAACGAAGAATACCGTGGCGATCGACGACAATTAACCCATCGCGGATTGTATTGAATATTAACCGTAAATTATCCAATTCAAAATATTGCTCCCGTAAAAACGGAAGTAATAAATCAACTAAAGGCTTGGGAACAACTAACGGATTAGAAAGAAAAGACTGTCGAACTTCCTCTTCACAGTATTGTTCATCGGTTAGGATTACAACATCGAATGGTTGCTCTACGAAATATTGTATTGATTTTTCATGAGGAATATCATTAGTCATAAGCAATTGTTCGAAAGACTTCTCTTCTTTATCACCAATCACGACAGATAGATCGATATTCGGTAAGGAAGAGAAAATTTTTACTATTTGTTTCGCTTCTTTTGTTGAACCTACTACTAATAGTTGATACATTCGAACACCTCTTTTTAAAGAAGTTTTTGAAGAAAATTGCAAAGACATTATATTTATTGTACGTCGGAAACTTTTATTATTCAATATACACTTTTGCCTTTCAACAGCTAAAGTTCTTTAATTGTAAAGGAATCGTGAACAGACGTTACCAAGTTTGTTTTTAGTGAAAATCGTTGCTATACTAAAATTATTCAAGGTATTTAAAGGAGACAACCATGGTTAGATTCATTGCAGTATTAATACTTTTTATCCCCGGAATTATTGGAGCATATGGAATTAAATTAATGCGAGATGCTCTTTTTTCGGATGTATATACGATTTTAGTGAATGAAACTATTCAATTTATCGTAGGATTAATTATGTTTATCGGTGGCTTTAGTTTTGTTGCGGGATTTATTTTCCATCGTGACAAAAAGAGAAATAAATTAAAAAGTCAACAACAAGCAAAGGAAAATGATGAATATAGGTTGGGGGAATAAACGATGAAAGTTGCAAAATTTGGTGGAAGTTCATTAGCTGATGCTCATCAATTTGAAAGAGTGGCCAACATTATTAAAGATGATGAAGAGCGAAAGTTTATCGTCGTATCCGCTCCTGGGAAACGACATGATCACGATTTTAAAATAACAGATTTGTTAATTCAGCTAGGAACAGCATACGTAAAAGAAGAGAAATATAAGTCGTATTACATTACAATTGTTGATCGTTTTGCAAAAATTATAAAAGACTTGCAATTGCCGGAAGCTTTAAACGATGAAATTGAAAATCGCTTGCAAGAAATTATGAGGTTATCCTTACCCTTTGAAGAGCATATTGATCATTTCAAGTCTCTAGGTGAAGATAGTTCAGCGAGAATATTAAGTAGTTATTTACAAGCACAAGGGAAAAAGGCAAGTTACGTTAATCCTAAAGAAGCGGGAATCATCTTAAAAGAAGATGAAGTAGGTGTTCAAATTTGTGATTCAAGCTATGAAAAACTATATAAATTACGTGAACGAGAAGGTATTCTCGTCATTCCTGGATTTTTTGGTTATACAGCTGATGGTAAATTAAAAACCTTTTCCCGTGGTGGCTCCGACATTACTGGTGCGATTGTCGCCGCTGGAGTTGAAGCAGATTTATATGAAAACTTTACCGATGTCGATTCTGTTTTTACAGTGAACCCGAATATCGTAAAAAATCCAAAACCTATCCCACTATTAACTTATCGAGAAATGCGAGAGCTATCTTATGCTGGCTTTTCGGTATTTCATGATGAAGCTTTAATTCCAGCTTTTCAAGCGAATATTCCAGTTGAAATTAAAAATACAAATAATCCGTCCGGCGATGGCACACGAATTGTTTCAAAAAAGAAGCCGAATGAACATTGTGTCGTCGGAATTGCAAGTGACACTGGGTTCAGTAGTATTTATGTAAGTAAGTTTTTAATGAACCGAGAGCTTGGTTTTGGACGGAAGTTACTTCAAATTTTAGAAGAAGAAGGTGTTTCTTTCGAGCACGTTCCTTCCGGTATCGATGAAATGACAATTATCGTGCGCGATACACAATTAACAGATAATAAAGACGAAGTAATTGTCGAACGAATTAAAAAGGAGTTATCCCCTGATACCGTTCAAGTGCACCATAATCTGGCGCTTATTATGGTCGTCGGTGAAGGGATGAAAGAAACGATTGGTATGGCGCAAACTGCTGCAACCGCCCTTGGTGAAGCAAAGGTGAATATCGAAATGATCAACCAAGGTTCGTCTGAAGTATCAATGATGTTTGGAATTAAAGCTAATGATTTACACCGGGCGATTCAGTCGCTTTATAAAGCCTTCTTCGAAAATCAGTAAACATAACTAAATATCAAGGATAACGGGATTCAACATTTTACTGAATCCCGTTTTTATATACTCTTTCCAAGAATGACGCGTATCCACCACATATGAAAATTAGAATTTTTATATTCACTCTGAACTGAAAGTGCACATTCGAAAATGATTTTTGTCATTGAAAAGGATTGACTGACTTCATCTCTAAATAATGAAGTTCAACCAATCCTTGTATTAAAAGTTCTTGTTATCTATTCTATAACAATGGAAATGAAAATAAAATTACTCCACTTACTAATTGACGATTATGACGGCATAACTCGATATTCAAGCCTCAATTTATCAGCGACCATCGCAATGAATTCACTATTAGTCGGTTTTGCTTTCGATACATTAATTGTATAGCCGAATAGTTCGGTAATTGAATCGATATTACCTCGATTCCAAGCGACCTCAATGGCATGACGAATAGCCCGTTCTACTCGGGATGCGGTCGTGTTATATTTCTTTGCTATATCGGGATATAAAATTTTTGTAATCGAACCGAGTAATTCGATATCTTCGTATACCATCATAATTGCTTCTCGTAAATATAAGTACCCTTTAATGTGAGCTGGTACACCGATATCGTGCATGATGTCTGTAATTTTTGCTTCTAAATCGACTTCACGTTTTACTTGTTGTGGTTGCTCAACAAATTGATGTTCTGTAAAGTCACCTTTATGGACTTCACGAATTTTCGTTACTAAGTGATCAAAATCAAATGGTTTTAAAATAAAGTAATGAGCTCCTAATTGAACAGCCTGACGCATTACGTCTTCTTGTCCAAAGGCAGTTAACATAATGATATGAGGCTTCTTCAAATCTTCTGCTTGTCTTATCTTTTTAAGCACTGTCAATCCATCTACATGAGGCATTATAAGGTCTAAAATAACGATATCCGGTTCTAAGTCCTGAATTAATTGTAACGATTTCATCCCGTTGAAACTTACTCCGACAACTTCCATATCAGGCTCATTGTTTAAATAATCTTCCATGATATGTACTAACTCTTCGTTGTCATCGATAATACAAATTGAAATCTTCTCCAAATTTAGACACCATCCTTATATTTACTCTCTCGCTAATACTATTCGACACAATGGTGAAAAATCCCTTTAATTTGTAAAAAAACTCTCTGATTTTCATCAGAGAGCTTTTGCAAATTGTTTCCCTTCTTCTTCAAATAGGTCGATTTCTGCTTCTTGGAGCATCCATTCGATATGCACACCGTAGCCTGAAGTTGGGTCATTTACGAACACGTGAGTAACAGCACCGATTAACTTCTCATCTTGAATAATCGGACTTCCGCTCATTCCTTGGACAATGCCACCGGTTTTATCTAAGAGTCGTTCATCCGTTACTTTTATAATCATTCCTTTTGTTGATGGGTAGGTTTGTGGAATTGAATTTACAATTTCGATATCGAATTTTTCCACCTTGTCACCTTCAACGACCGTTAATATATGAGCTGGGCCCTTTTTTACTTCTTTTGCTAAGCCGATTGGAAGTGGTTTTTGTTCATTTTTAATCTTTTTTGGATCAATCGTACCGAAAATACCGAAGGGGCTATTTTTTTCAATCGTACCTAATTTTTCATCCTGCATCGAAAACTCAGCTTGTTTTTCTCCTGGTAAACCTCGGTTTCCCTTTTCGATATGAGTAATTGAAGAATGGACGATTTTCCCATGATGAATTTCGATTGGCTTTTTCGTATCGGCATCAGAAATAACATGGCCTAATGCACCGTATTTTCCTGTAGTACGATCATAAAAAGAAACAGTACCGATTCCTGTTGTTGAATCCCGAATGTAGACGCCAATTTGATAGGAGTCATCTTTTTTGTTATAGGTCGGCTGTAATTTCGTTTCGATAAATTCTTTTCCTCTTTTTAATTTTATGGCGATTTTTTTATTATTCTCTCCTGCGAATTGCACAATTTCTTTAATATCGGTTAGTTTTTTAATTTTTTTACCGTCCATCTCAACGATTATATCCCCGATTTTAATGTTGGCGTCTTCTGCGGGGGATTTTTCCTTCTCTACATTGGAGACTAAATGATGCCCTACGACAAGAACCCCTCTCGTATGCAGTTGGACTCCAATCGATTGTCCACCTGGAACGATTTCATGTTGTTTTAAAACGTTGACGTCGACTTTTTTAATGGGGAAGTTACCTACTTTATAGACGATTTCATTTTCGGTTACTTCGGAAGGATGCAAATCGATATTCGTTAAAAATGGATAATTCGTTTCTTTTTTTGTATGATTGGTTGGGACGGAGGCGACAGATTCACGGTGGTCGACGGTTATATCGTTCGGAATAGAAAGGTACTGTTGAACCTTTGGTATTTGTAAAGGAATAATTAAAAATAAAATGAATAATATACCAATCAAAAGTTTCCTTTTTCGTTTCCACGACATCGCATTGTACACTCCCCTTAAAAACAGATTGGCTTTTGATTGAACCGGTATATTTAATGTGACCTAATCAATCTGTTTTTAAACGAGAGAAACTTAAGAAAAAATGTTTATCATTACCTAAATAAGTGTAAAATGTATCGTGTATAAAAAAGATATCATCAAGCAAGCTATATTATGAAGATGGAAACTTTCCCCTTACTAATTTTTTAAACGTATTCGTTAAGTCGACCAATTCTTGGGCATGTTCTAAGGCGGATTCCGTTAACTTGGTGCCGGTCATCATTTTTCCTAATTCGTTAATCGTCTCGTCCTCCGTTAATTGACGGACTGACGTAGATGTTCGATCTCCGCTAACTTCTTTTTTGATTAATAAATGTTGATCAGCCATTGCGGCGACTTGGGGTAAATGAGTGATACATAATGTCTGTGTCGTGGTCGAAATTTGATACATTTTTTCCGCAATCGCTTGAGCGACCCGACCACTAACCCCAGCATCAATTTCATCGAAAATAACGGTTTGGATTAAATCGTGTTCTGCTAATATTTTTTTCAAACCGAGCATAATTCGAGACATTTCACCGCCAGAAGCGATTTTGTCTAATGGTTTTAATGGTTCTCCTACATTCGTCGATAACATAAAGGTAACGTTGTCTAGACCATCTTTTGTTAGTTCTTTTCTTTCATTTGGAGCAAAATACACAGAAATTCGAGCGTTTTCTAAATATAAATCGTCTAATTCTTTTTGTAAATCTTTCTCTAATTGACGGGCTGTTTTTTTTCGAATTTTGTGTAATTGTTGGGCAATATTTTGTGCTTCTTCTTCTTTTTCTTCGATTTCTTTTTGAATTAATTCAATTCGCTCATCACGATTTGTAAGTTCATCGATTTCTTCCGCAATTTTTGCTTTATATTCGAGCATTGCCGCGACGGTTTGACCATATTTTTTCCGTAAACGATTTAACTCATTCAAGCGGGCTTCAATATCATTTAAACGGTTTTCATCAAAATATAATGTATCTTTATAATCGTTAATTTGAAATGTCATATCTTCCAGTTGATAATAAAGGTTCGTCAAAGTTTCTTGTTGCTTTTTAATAAAGCTATCGTGTACGGCTGCTTTTTCCAATGCATCTTTCGCTATATGTACACTTTCTAATCCTTTACCTTCCCCTTGCAAGGCGTGATAAGCTTCTTGAAGAGCAATAAAGATTTGTTCAAAATTTTGCAATTGCTTTCGTTCTTCTTCAAGCTTTTCATCTTCACCTTCGACTAAATTTGCTTGTTCCAATTCATTAAACTGAAATTGTAATAAGTCAAGACGATGGGCTAGTTCTTGTTCATCAGTGTAAAGTTTATCGTATTTTTGCTGTAAAGATAGCAATTGTTTGTATACCGTTTTATATTTGGTATAAATTGGTCCTATCTCTGCCTTGTTATATTGATCTAATAATGTTAAGTGTTGCTGAGCTTGTAATAAATGTAGCGTATCGTGTTGGCTATGTATTTGCGTAATCAAATCGCCGATTTCTTTAAGGACTGAAAGTGTAACAAGTTTATGATTGACCCGACAGACAGTTTTGCCATTTTTATTTAAAATTCGCTCTAAGATTAATACGTCGTCTTCTTGAGGGATATCGTAGCTTTTACATACTTGTTTAATATTGGCTTTGTTAGATGTAAGTTCAAATTGGCCGACGATTTCCGCCCGTTCTTCACCATGCTTAATAAATTGGCTCGAAGCTCTACCACCAATTAACAAATGAACTGCATCAATTATAATCGATTTTCCTGCTCCTGTTTCTCCGGTCAATACTGTTAAACCGTCGGTGAAAGATATAGATATTTCATCGATAATAGCGAAGTTGCGAATCGACAAATGTGTAATCATTTGACCCCGTCACCTCTTTCGTTTAACGACGATTCGTTAAAGCATTTCGTTAAAACGTTTGACAACTTCCTTAGTTTGTTCAGTTGTACGACATAAGATAAGACATGTATCATCACCGCAAATCGTTCCCATTATTTCTTCCCAATCTAAATCATCGATTAAGGCTCCTACTGCATTTGCGTTTCCGGGTAAAGTTTTTAATACGATAAAGTTTTCAGCATGATCTAAACTGACAAAAGCCTCCACCATTCTGTGTTTTAACTTCTCTTCTGCATCATAGCGTGGTTTTGTCGGTACACCATATTTATACCGTCCGGATGATGATGGAATTTTAATTAAATGCATCTCCTTAATATCGCGGGAAACAGTTGCTTGAGTTACATTAAAGCCGAGATTTTTTAAACGCTCAACTAGCTCATCTTGAGTTTCGATATCATGTTCTGCGATTAGTTCCCTAATTTTAATATGGCGTTTTGCTTTGCTCATAGTAATCCTCCCAGTAATTAATTCAACGTTCGATGAGCTTCTTCTACAACAGATGTTATTAACGATTCGACGTTTTCAGTCGTTTTGTATTTATTTATATTGTTCCAACCTAAATGAATTAAGTATTCTATATTACCTTCACTACCAGTTATTGGTGAATATGTTACATTTAAAAATTGAAAGCCTTCATCTTGTGAAAATTGAATAATATTTTCTAGTACTTCGTTATGGATGCGTGGATCGCGTACGATTCCTTTTTTTCCGACTTGATTTTGTTCCGCTTCAAATTGAGGTTTTACTAAAGCGATTACTTCACTGTTTTCTTGTAATAGCTTCTTTAAAACCGGTAAGATTAAGCGGAGTGAGATAAATGATACGTCGATTGTCGCATAATTTGGTAAGCCGTGTTCGAATAGCTCTTTCGTTACATAACGAAAGTTCGTTCGTTCATGAACGTGTACTCGTTCATCACTACGCAATTTCCAAGCTAACTGATTGTAACCGACATCAATTGCATACACTTGGGCCGCGTCGTTTTGTAGTGCACAATCGGTAAATCCTCCGGTTGAAGAACCAATATCGACGACAGTTTTACCAGCGATTGATGTTTCAAAGCTCTTGAGCGCCCTTTCTAATTTATAACCACCTCGACCTACGTAACGTAACGTTTCTTTTAAATGGAGTGGTATCGATTCATCGACTTTCATTCCAGGTTTATCGAGGCGTTCGTTTTCAGAAAACACAAGCCCAGCCATTATTAATCGTTTTGCTTTTTCCCGGCTATCGACTAAATTTCTTTTTACAAGTAACACATCTAATCGTTCTTTTCCCATGTATGTACCTACTGTTCCTTTATCTTTTTTTCTGCTTGAATATTGTAATTTTTAACTTATTTTCAATAAAATAAACGACTTTCCCCGTATATAAAAGGATATTTGTCGAGTAATGAATTGCATAATACTTTCCGAATGCTTTTCCTCCTACTGTTAACGCAGCAATAAAACTCGTCAAAACAGTCGATATAACAATTTGAAACGTCGAACCGTCCGAATAACGGAACAGGTTTGTAATTTGTAAAATTACAATCGTTAAGGCAGAACCACTAACAATTCCTGATATATCCCCAATTACATCATTGGAAAAGCTAGCGACTTTTTCTGCATTTCGATGGATTAATACGGCCTCTCGAGCACCTTTAACTTTTTCCGCTGCCATCGCATGCAATGGAGCCGCTTTTGCTGCTGCAGCTGCGATACCGAGCATGTCGAAAATAATCCCGATAAAAACAATAATTAATACGATGATAAAGCCGATAATCCAAGATACACTTCCTAATAACGAGGAAGAAAAGCTGGAAAAAATAGCCGCTAACACGAATGTGATAACGGCTATCGTTAAACTAAATTTTACAGATTCTTTCGTTCGATCGTTCATATCATCAAACCTTACGTTCATATGTAATGTAGGAATGGCCATTTAAAAAGTTAAGACTGCGGCTTAGGTCCAGTAGGTTTTCCCATGTAGATACCCCGTGTCGCCACGAAGGCAGTTCCCTTTTAAATCTACATTAACCCCGTCGCCGGAGGTTAGACTGGATTACCACTTAGTCCGCACTATAATCCTTTTTAAATGTCGTAACAGAACAGCCTAGGAGCTTTCCTCTAAAAGTCTTTGACCTATTCCTAGCCTCTTTTGCAACGCTGATTTCATAGAATAAAGAAACGAATTAGTGGCCAGCTAAATTCGAATCCAAAGTTCTAATCCCCTCAGCAGTCACTCAAGGCAGGCTACGCTGTTTAACGAGGATTAAAAACCAATCCTCAACAGGTTCATACCCCATTTCATAACTAACTTCGCTTGCGAACTTAGTTACAAAGATGGGCCTCCGCGGTAATTGGGTCAACGCCCACATGCCTTTGTGGATCGCCCAAAAACCTTAACTCCCAGCATCGACCCAGGGCTGGGCGCCCCAAGCCGACACAAGGAACTTCATCGATGTGCCCTTTGGCGGATTTTTAGGCCCGCCTTCAGAATAGGAGGACTAACTAGGATACTGCACCATTCCCTTTTGTATTTATATTATAGCATGAATGTTTGTTAAAATCTATGCCGTTACAATTTTCTATGATTCACGATTGCCGAAATATTTGACTAACTCGACTAAATAAGAACCGGTTGCTCCAGATCGTTCGAGCGCTTCTAAAGCAAGCTTTTCATATTCAGCCCGTTTTAATTTTGCCCCTTCTAATCCAAGTAAATTCGGGTAAGTGCTCTTTTCGTTTTCTGAATCGCTTCCAACTGGTTTACCTAATTTATCCGGATCCCCGACTACATCTAAAATATCGTCTTGAACTTGGAAAATTAAACCTAAGTAATCGGAAAAGGTTTGTAAATGTTCCCTTTGCTCTTCGGTTGCCCCCGCTAAATACGCTCCAGCCTCAACGGCAAAAGTGATTAATTTACCCGTTTTTAGACGGTGGACTGTTTCTAGTTCTTCGAGGGTAAGTTGCTTTCTTTCACCTTCAATATCTAACACTTGTCCTGCAACCATTCCTGCAGGCCCAGATGCTTCTGCTAGTTGTTTTGTAATATATACTTTTTCTTCAGCTGTTAATAATGGATCTTCATTAACGATTTGAAAGCTAAAAGTTAACAGTCCATCACCTGCTAGAATAGCAGTGGCTTCATCGAATCGTTTATGATTTGTTAACATACCTCGGCGGTAATCATCATCGTCCATCGCTGGTAAATCATCGTGGATTAATGAATATGTATGGATCATCTCTAAAGCTGCAGCCGTGCGAAAAGCCTTTTCCACTCGATTTCCAAAAGATTGAAAGCTGGCAAATAATAAAACAGGACGGAGTCTTTTTCCACCGGCAAATAACGAATAAGCCATCGATTCGTATAATTTTTGTGGGATATTTTTCGTCAAGTAACGTTTCATTTCCCGTTCGATTGTATCTTTTCCTTGTTGAATATACTGCTCAATTGAAATCGTCATTCATCTAACTCCTCTTCTATCGTAAAGGGTTCTAATTCTCCTTCATCGTTTAAAACTTTAGCCATTTTTTCCTCAGCATTTTTTAGTTGCTCGTTGGAATGTTTTACTAACTCCATTCCTCTTTGATAGTACTCGATTAACTTTTCTAACGGTACTTCTTCTTTTTCTAACTCTTTGACGACTTGTTCTAATTCACTTAATGCTTGCTCGAAACTTAATTTATTGTTTTTGCTCATCAGAAACGACCTCCTTTACAGTACATATCGCTTCTCCATCATACAGTTGAACGGTTAACAGGTCATCTTTTTCTATCTGTGATATTGAGCTAACAATTGAATTTTTAGGACCGTAAGTTATTGAATAACCCCGCTTCATGATTTCTAAAGGATTTAATAAAGATAATTTCTCCACTAAAAGAGCTAGGTGGTGTTCCTTCTTCTGGAGATGATATCGTAATTTGTTTTGTAGCTCGCCTTGCAAAGTTGTAACCTTTTGTCTACTAAATGAAAGGGCTTGAGCTGGATGAAAGGTTTGTAATTTTCTTTCTAATTCTTTTTGTTTTGTTCTCTTTTCATAAAGCTGCTCTTTCATTACATAAAATAAGCGATCGGTTAATTGGTCGACACGCTGACCTTGATCACGAACAAGTTGTAAAGGATATGTAAAAGCACGAGATTGTTCAAGTAGTTTTAATTGTCGCTCTTTTTGTAATAAATGATAACGACTTAAGCGAACTATTTCCTTTTCAATAGCGTCGACTTGCCGGATCAACTCTTTAAGGGAAGGTACAGCAAATTGCGCTGCTCCAGTTGGTGTTGGAGCTCGTAAATCACTGACGAGATCACTAATTGTCGTATCAGTCTCATGACCAATTCCAGTAATCACTGGAATTCGTGAATGGAAAATTGCCATCGCTACCCTTTCATCGTTAAAGCTTTGTAAATCTTCTAAGGAGCCACCACCTCTTGCGACAATTAACGTATCGAAATCACCCTTATTAGCTCGTTCAATCGCTTGCACAATGGAAGGTACAGCTTGTTCACCTTGTACATTTACCGGGAAAATAATTAATTCAACTAACGGAAAGCGATTGTCAACCGTCGTAATGATATCCCTAACTACAGCCCCATCCCTCGATGTGATGATTGCTATTTTTTTAGGGAACTGAGGAATAGTTTTTTTATGTTCTTTTGAAAAATAATTTCCTTTCTGTAACTTTTTCTTTAACTGCTCAAAGGCTAAATGTAGGGCACCAATTCCTGATGGTTCCATTTTTTGAACGTAAAGTTGATATTCACCATTTTTTATATAGACACTTATGTAACCAGCTGCAAATACTTTCATACCGTCCTCAACTTTAAAGGAAAGTCGACTATTATCGTCGCGATACATCACGGCTTTAATTTGGCTATGTTCATCTTTTAATGTGAAATACATATGCCCGCTCATACGATGGAGGTAGACGTTTGATAATTCACCTTTCACATATATCCGGCGCAAGTGTCGGTCTTGATCGATTTTATGTTTTATATATTTCGTTAAAGCAGAAACCGTTAAATATTTACGATTCAACCTTGCTCCAACCTTCTGGCTGCCCTTATTGTGTTTTCTAAAAGCATTGTAATCGTCATTGGACCGACACCCCCAGGAACTGGAGTAATGTAAGATGCCTTTTCCTTCGCCGAAGCAAAATCAACATCACCAGTTAACGAACCGTCTTCGATTCGATTCACTCCGACATCAATTACTGTCGCACCTTCCTTTATGTAAGACCCATCGATTATGTGCGCTTGTCCTACCGCAACGATCAAAATATCTGCTTGTGTTGTAATTTCTTTTAAGTTTTTCGTACGGGAATGACAATAAGTCACTGTGGCATGTTCGTTTAAAAGTAGTTGACCCATTGGTTTTCCAACTATATTACTGCGACCGATAATAACTGCATGAGCTCCTTGCAATTCGATTTCCTTTACCTGTAACATTTTTAAAATTCCATGAGGTGTGCAAGGTAAAAACGTATCCTGATTTAACACCATTTTGCCTACATTTAAAGGATGGAAACCATCGACATCTTTACTCGGGTCGATCGAAGCAATCACCCGCTGTTCATCGATATGATTCGGTAATGGGAGTTGGACTAAAATACCGTGGATAGATGGTGTTTCATTTAATTCTTTTATTTTTTCTAATAATACTTCTTCCGTTGTCGTTTCATCCATATAAATTACTTCCGAATTTATACCAATTTCTTTCGCAGCTTTTTCTTTACCTCTTACATACGATTTTGAAGCAGGATCGTTCCCGATTAAAATAACGGATAAGTGTGGAATGATACCTTCTTTTTTTAACTGTTTTACTTCTAGTCGCATTTCGTTGCGCAATTGTGCGGCTACTTCTTTTCCACTAATTATGTTTGCGCTCATCGATATCCCCTTCTTTAATAATTTTTGATAAAATTCCGTTAATAAATTTACTTGCATCTTCATCACTGTACATATGGGCTAATTCTAATGCTTCATTGATCGACACTGCATACGGAATGTCCTCAATGTATATCATTTCATAAAGTGACATGCGAAGAATCGTCTTATCGACTAAGGATAGACGTTCTAGTGTCCAATTTATTAAATATTTATCAATTAATTGATCTAAAACTGCTTTGTTCTCTTTGACCCCTTCAATTAATTGTTTTGTTAAAGGATGGCTGTATTCCTCTATTTGACGGTCATTTATTTCTAATTGAAATAATACTTTAAATGCTTCTTGTCGTGCTTTACGCCTCGTTGTCAAACTAATCACCTACATAATTTAATCTGTCTTAGAAAATCGTACCAAATTTATATTCACAATGCTAGAAGAAGCTAGTTCATTGTTTAGATTTATTGTACACTTATTCACATTCCTATAAACAAAAAGAGAGAGAAAGTATTTTCTCTCTCTTTTAGCTTTCATTTAATCGTTTTCTTCAACGATTGGATAATCGGTTAAAAAGTTCGTATTAAAATCCCCTTCTACGAATACGTCGTGTTCCATTAGACGACGATGGAAAGGTATTGTCGTTTTAACGCCATCAATCATAAATTCATCTAATGCCCGTCGCATCCGACTAACTGCTTCTTCTCTCGTTTTACCATATGTAATTAACTTTGCGACCATCGAATCGTAAAATGGCGGGATTGTATACCCTGGATAAACCGCTGAATCGACACGAACACCATTTCCACCCGGTGCTAAATAAGATTTAACTTTTCCAGGTTGTGGCATGAATCCGTTGAAAGGATCCTCAGCATTAATTCGTACTTCAATCGACCAACCGTCAAATTGTACATCTTCCTGAGTAAAGGATAATGGTTCGTTGTTTGCGATACGAATTTGTTCTTTAATTAAGTCGATTCCAGTTACCATTTCAGTAACAGGATGTTCTACTTGAATTCGAGTATTCATTTCCATGAAATAAAATTCATTGTTTTCTCGGTTAAAGATATATTCAATCGTTCCAGCACCTTCATAATTTACGGCTTTTGCTGCTTTTACAGACGCTTCACCCATTTTTTCACGAATTTCAGGAGTAATCGCTGGCGATGGAGTCTCTTCGACGAGTTTTTGTAGTCGTCGTTGAATCGTACAGTCTCTTTCACCAAGATGGACGACATTTCCATGTTGGTCTGCTAATACTTGAATTTCTACGTGACGGAAGTCCTCGATAAATTTCTCTAAATATACACCGGGATTTCCGAAGGCTTGTTCTGCCTCTTTTTGTGTAACTTTAAAGCCACTACGTAATTCTTTTTCATCGCGAGCAATCCGAATACCTCGACCACCACCACCAGCAGTAGCTTTAATAATTACTGGATAACCAATTTCCTCAGCTACTCGAACTGCTTCTTCTTCATTTTCCAATACGCCGTCAGAGCCAGGTACAATTGGAACTCCAGCTTCTTCCATCGTTTTACGTGCGATATCTTTAATTCCCATCTTTTGAATTGCTTCTGCAGAAGGGCCGATAAATTTAATATTTACTTCCTTACAAATTTCTGCAAAGTCAGCATTTTCAGCTAAAAAGCCGTATCCTGGATGAATTGCATCAACACCTGTTGATGTCGCTACAGATAAAATGTTCGGAATGTTCAAGTAACTTTCTGTGCTAGGGGCTGGGCCGATACAGTAAGCCTCGTCTGCTAATTCGACATGTAAAGAGTCACGGTCTGCCTCAGAATAAACTGCGACCGTCTCAATACCTAATTCTTTACAAGCACGAATAATACGTACAGCAATTTCACCCCGATTAGCGACTAATATTTTTTTAATCAACTATATCGTCCCCTTATTTCTGTTTTACTTTAAATAATGGTTGTCCGTACTCGACCAACTCGCCATCTTCAACGAGTACTTCGATAATTTCGCCAGAGGTTTCAGCTTCGATCTCGTTAAATAATTTCATTGCTTCAACGATACAAACGATCGTATCATCGTTAATTTGATCTCCAACCTCTACGTAAGGATCGCTTTCCGGTGAAGGCTTACGATAAAACGTTCCAACCATTGGGGAAACGATTTCAACAACGCTATCATCATTCGCTTCGACTTCCTCAGTAATCGCTTGTTGTTTAGGAAGTTCCTTTTTCGTAAAAGTCTCTTCTTCCTTTGGTT
>Ga0079225_10000902_pt1 | contig 16364 bp, 16 predicted proteins | sample Poulit2012_FD_76344 | JGI IMG/M metagenome (GOLD analysis project Ga0079225, IMG submission 76344) | Agricultural soil microbial communities from Georgia to study Nitrogen management - Poultry litter 2012 | ecosystem: Environmental > Terrestrial > Soil > Agricultural land | place: USA: Georgia... | reverse complement strand
TCGCCCCGGTTGCCCTTCTCCCCGGTATCGCGCTTGCGGATCTTCCTGCCCTGGCTCATGACGCCTCCTCCTCGGTGCCGCTGATCTCACTCGTGGAAGTGGGCGGGAGCTGCGCCTGCGCGCATTCGAAGGCCTCGATCGCCACCTGCATCTGCGCCGCGAACCCCCGCGCACCCGCCGTCATGGACTCCTCCAGCCGCAGCCATGCGAGCTCCCGGATCGACACCAGCGCCGAGGGATACAGGTCATCGCGGGCGGCCAACGCCCACAGCGCCGCCCATTCCTCCGGGTGGAGCGAGCCGGGCCGCGCCAGCACGTCGTGGCGCAGCGCCTCCATCGCGGCATCGCCGCGCAGCTCGTCGATGCTCAGGTAGCGGAGCCCGGCCCCATCCATGCCCCGCAGCGCGTCCTCGGGATCGCGGGGATAGGCGACCGTGGTGACCGCCTCGAGAAGGCCGTACCGGGGCGCGAGCAGGAACGTCACGTACCCCAGCAGCAGCGCCGCCAGCGCGATCGGCGCGGCACGGGCCAGGACCGAGCCCGGCGGAAACGGGACGGCACCGGCGGCGGTGGCCACGGTGGCCGTCACCAGCAGCAGCGGGACCGCGACGAACAGTACGGCTGTCAGCACGCCGTCGAGCCGGCGGGTCGAGATCCGCCGCGCGGCATACGCCCGCAGCTCCTCGACCAGTCGCATGCGGAACCCGACCGCACCATCGCCCGGGGGCACCAGCACAAGCAGATCAGAGCCGAGCCGGCGGATCCGGACGTAACAGTCCCGCGGCCCGACCTCGTCGATGCGGTAGGGCGGAGTGTTGCTCGATAGGGGGACGCGGATCATGCCTGGAGTGCTCATGTTCCGCGCAGTGGGCGGGGCCCTACCGAGCCGACGAATCAGGCCGGGATGATCGGCGGTCCCGTCCGTGAGCTCTGCTCGCCGCGGCGGATCGCCCGCAGCGCAGACAGCTGACGGATCGAATCGCGGATGTCCCCGAGCGCCCGGTGCGCGTTCGACGGTGTGAAGTCGTCACGCCAGGCGGCGATCGGGTCGGCATAGCCGTCGCGGGCCAGCTCCTGCTCGATGCCGGAGACGTCGATGGACCGGTAGTGCAGCCGCGCGAACGTCTGCGGTGCGTGGACGCGCAGGAAGCCCCGGTCGTGGGTGATCGAGCTGCCGCCCAGCAGGAACGGACCATGATGGCCTTGGGTGAGGCGGTCGATGGCGCCAGCGACCAGCGCGTCGGCGACCCGCGGGGAGTGTGCGCCCGGGTCGTGCAGGTCCTCGATCAGCCGGTTGCTGGTGTGCATGTCTCGCACGAACTCGTCCATCCGTGAGACCGCATCGTCTACGCCCTCGTTCGGGGCAATCACGATGTCGAAGCTACCGATCTCGGACAGGTCGTTGCGCGTGACGACCACGGCGATCTCCAGCAGGAGGTCGGCCTCGGGTTCAAGTCCAGTGGTCTCAGTGTCGATCCAGGCGATCAGATCGGGGTTCGCGGCAGGCACGGCAGCAACTCCTCACAGTCGGTGTCCTCACTCCAGTGGGCGTGTGGCGTGTCTCGCGGGACCGTCCTACGAGGCACCGAGATCGCCCACTGGGTCGGGCAGCTGACGAAAGGAGCTGCCTCATGGCGATGACGGGCCCCGCGGACCTGAGCGATGTTCGCACCGGCGACGTCCTGTACTGGCGCGAGCAGGACGCGCTCAACGCGCTGTTCCGGCGCCTGACCGTGACCGAGATCGACGCCGACACCGTGCACCTGGTGAACCAGCTGGACGACCCGTATGTCTTCGACCGGGCCACCGCGCAGGTGCGCTGGCCAGACGGGCTGGGGCGCAGCTACCTCGAAGCCCCGAGCCCGGAGACCGACAGCGACTACGACGCCTTCGTGTCCGATCAGCGGCTGCGCTACGCGGCCCACGAGCTGAGCCGGATCCCCGCCTCCGTCACCAGGAACCACGCGATCCGAGTCGACGAGGTCGAGCGCCTCGAGACGGCGATCACCGCGTGGAAGCTCGCACGCCAGCCGGAGGAGGACGCATGAGACCCCCGACCGTCACAACCCGATCCGCCTGCACCGTCTGCGGTACACCGATGCGCCGGGCCTGGACGGAGGACCTGACCGACTATCGCTGGTGCGCGGAGGACGGCTCGACCACCGGTATCGCCGCCGACGTGCCCGCCGGCGCCCCGGCCGATACGCCGGAGTTGCTCGAGCTGCTGGCCGAGGCCGGCAACATGGAGGCCTACTCGTCGGTCCTCGCCCGCTACCAGCTCGGCGACACGCTCCTGCCGTGGGAACACCGCCACCGCGCCATCGAACCAGCCTCCCAGATCGCCCCCGACGACGTGCCGGAATGCCACGGCTGGCCCATGCGCGCCGCACCCGGTGCCTGGATCTGCCGCATCGACGGCATGATCACGAGGACGGGCAGGGCCGCATGAGCCCGCGAACGCAGCAGCGGCGAGACGCGGAGGCCTCGAGCTACGGGACGCTGCGCCGCATCGGCGCCGCCGTCGCGAGCCGCCGCTGCGAACTCGAACTGGGCAAGTCCGACCTCGCCACTCGTCTCGGCGTCCCGACTGGCACGCTCATCGCCGTCGAACAGGGCCGCTACGACCCCCGACTGTCCCTCATCCCGCGGCTTGAACACGCCCTCGCCACCTCACCCGGCACAATCGGTCAAAGCTGCATCATGCTCAGCGAGCTGCCGGCCAGCACCGGTAGGGGGCAGGGATGATGAGCGTGATCCTGTCCGACGCGTTCGACACCTACCAGCGCATGCGCGAGGACTACGAACTCCACCGCCGCGCCACCTTCGCCCGCGCGCACTCGGAGCTGCGGGGTGAACTGCTGAGCGCCCGCGGTCGCGCCGCCGGCATCGACCCCCACTCCCTGTTCATGGGACCGCAGACCCGAGTCGAGGCCTACGCGTCCGAAGAGCTCCTGCAGTGGTTCGCCCAGCACGGCCGACCCACCGTCGAGCAGTTCGAGGCCCAGTGGTGGTCCGGCCATGCCGAACCCCATACCGAGTCCGGCGTGGCACCGCTACGCGACATCGCCTGACGGTGGCGGATGCAATCCTCAGCCCCGTGAACGAGCACCCCAACCCCTACTCCATCCACTTCGCCGCCGAGAAGTTGGAACAGGAGATCAGTTCGGTGCTGATCTCCTACCGGCTGACCCTGGCCGGCGCCCCGCGGGTCGAGTCCACGCCCTGGCACCGAGACTCATCGATGAACCCGTACTCGGTGCGCGTGATAATCGGCGACGAAGAGATCACGCTGACCGTCGACGACTGGGGCGACCGTCTCGACGAAGTCCGGCTATTCCTGCGCGAGTGGATCCGACAGCGAGTCCACCTCGGAAGGACGACATTGAAGTCAAGCTCCCGTCGGCGCGACCCGTACTGGGTCCACGAGTGGCGACGAGTACACCCGTGGGGGTGAACGATGACCGGGCAGCGAAAGCACCGGCTCGGGGCCCGTGAAGAGCCCCGCCACGACCGGGATGAACCGGCCAGCGGGGCCCTGATCGGGAGGCGGATGGGGCCAGTCCCTCCCGGACGACGGACCGAGCCCCTACGGTCCGCCGAGACCCGAGGCCGAGGAATGGTCACCCAGCGCCGGGACCCTTGTACCCGGGGAAGTGGGCGGCGACACGTTCCCGCGGGACGACAGCGGCGCCTCCGCCTGTGAGCACTCAACAGGGGCAGTCCATGCCGTCAGACACGCAGACGTCAGAGACTCCACTCCTCGGCCAGCTCCTGGCTACTGCGGTCGATCCAGCGGGACAACTGGTAGGCCTCGAACCGCTCACCCGATGCCCCATGGTCGGCCGAGGCCGAGGTCACCTGGTCGAGCTCGTCGAGCGCCGTGCTGGTCGAGCAGTGCCCCTTCTCGGCCAGCGACCGCATCTGTTCGCTGCGGTCGGCGAGCATCCTTGCGTACGTGCGCACGTTGGCGTCCGTGGGCATCTCGACCTCGGCCCCGTCGGTGAACGCCTGCCGGGCGGCCATGTGGTTGACGTCGTCGGTCCGAGTCAGGGCACATTCCAGGCTCGTGTCGGGGTAGATGGTTGGCGCTGCGACCATCGAGGTATCGCCCATCCGATCCCGGAACACCCGGCCCAGGCTCTCGCTTCCGAACGTTCCGGGGTCGGCCTCGTTAGCGAAGTTGACCGGTCCGTGCGGGTCGTTCCACGCCTGCTCGTGCATCGCCTCGCGGGTGCTCATCCCGTCGGTGCGGTACTGCCAGGACAGGAGCGGCTCCTCGGTGTCGTAGCTGATGTCCGCATCCGGGTAGCGCTCGCGGAGGACCTGGTCGAGCACCACGGACGCCCGCTGAACCTTCTGCTCGTCCTCATCGGAGGTCTCTGCGGAGAACGGGTCGATGTCCTCGGTGCCCGTGATCGCCGCATCCGGGGCGTACACGCCGGCCTCGGCGACCGTTTCCCCGGTCTCGGCGTCGTACCAGGTGGTGAAGTCGGACGGGAATCCCTCCAATCCGAAGTCCACTGTCTCGGCGTCGTCACGGCCCTCGAGCACGGGAGTCTGGAAGGTAGGGGAGTGGGGAAGAGAGTCGATGACCTGCTGGTCGGTGGCGATGGTCACCTCCGCGTCCTGTCTGCCGGTGGGGGCGAACCGGCCGCCGTTGCCGGACATGCCGACCTCACTCCTGCGCTTGCTGGGCATGGTCATGCTCCTCGTCGTCGTCTCGTCCAGGGGAAGTGGGCGGTGCCGTCGCCTGCCGGGACGAACCCCAGCCGCCCCCTGCCGTCAGATCGGCGGCTCATTCGGCGTCCTCCAGCCGCACCCCGTCGGCCCACTGGATGTGCTCGTAGAAGCGGCGATTGAAGTAGTCGACCTGCAAGTTCGAGGTGTCGCGGTTGTAGGAGCCCACGATCTGCTCGATGCGGGAGCGGACGATCGAATCGGCCGGCTTCTCCCTTGGCACCTCCTCGAGCTCCCCGAACACCCAGTCACGGCAGCGGAAATGCGGGATGTGCCCCTCCGGCGGCGTGATAAGTACATTCAGCGACTGGTGCGAGCTGCTGGATCCCGCCTTGTTCACCCGCAGCCGGTACCCGGATGGGATGTACCCCTCGGCGCGTGCGCTTTGCAGGTCGGAGCGGATCTCGCGGGTGAGGTCAGCGCCGTACAGCCTCTCGGTGCGCTCGTAGTTCGAGCCGTAGGACCCGGCATACACGGCCCCGCCGTCATCGGTGACTCCACCGCCCGAGTAGTCCCTGGCTCCCTCGCTCTCGCGCAGGGTCTCGGCCATGTCCGCCTCGTGCAGGATCGTCTCGCCCAGCTGGCCGCGCCGGGCCGAGTCCGTCTCGTCCATGAACTCTTCGGCCAGCGCCCGGGATCCTTCCGGGCCGCGAGCGTGCTGGACCCCGACCATCACCTGCATCAGCCGCAGACGCGCCATCTGACCCGGATGCGTGGTGCCCGGCTCCCACTTCGCCTGACCCTGCTGGATGAGGTCGTTATCCTCGGCCAGACGGGTCGCCTCGGCGACCAGTTCGCGGCGCTGCTCGGGAGGCAGGCTGCAGCGACCGGTTGCCATGTCGGCGAACAGTTCCGAGGTCGCCACCCGCTGCGGAGACCGTGGTGCGCCGATCAGATCACCCAGGCCCGCCGCATCGAGCGATTCGATGTACGTGCGGGCCTCGCTGACTCCCTGTTCCTCGCTGGTCTGCATCGCCGTGGTCGCCTGGTCGAGATCCATCACCAGTGTCGGGTCGATCCCGCTGCGCTGCTCGAGCTGCTGAATCAGGCGGGCTCGCCGTTCCATATCCGTCTCTACGCCACCGTCTGCGGTCGGGTCCAGGACCACCACCTCGGCCTCGGCGCGGGTGACGGCAGTGAACTCGCCCCGGTTCCCGGCCTCGCCGGTGTCGCGCTTGCGCACCCGGCTCGCACCACGGTGCATCGAGATGATCTTGCCCACGGGTCCTCCCAGTTCGAAGACTGCTTCAGCCTGGGGAAGTGGGCGGGACCGAGCCCTCACAGGACGCCGGGGTTGGCTGACCTTGTACCTGGACAGGTGGCACTCGGCACGGTCACGATGGCCATGAAACCGGGACGATGGGCACATCGCAGGGCCGTAATGACGGATCAGCTCATCACCCGGGCGTCTTGGGTCTCACGCACCAGGAGCTCGCGCATCAGCATGGAACGTCTTCGCCACTCAGGATCGATGCCGATGGACAGCATCCGCGATCGCCCCGCAGGAGATGTGTCGTGGGTTTCCTAGCCTGGTGAGAGCCCCCAAGTGCCGCATGGGATAGTTGGGACGAGACAAACCTATGACACCTCAGTAGACGAAGTAGCAAGGAAGCCCCGTGACGATCAAGCCGACCGAAATCCGACAGCTCTCTCAAAAGGAGCTGGAAGCGACCCTCTGGTCGGCGGCGAACGCGCTGCGCGGCCCGGTGGACGCCGGAGACTTCAAGGCCTACGTCTTCCCGGTGTTGTTCTTCAAGTGGATTTCCGATACCTCCGAGTACTGGCGTTCCCGGGCCGTCGAGGACTGGGGCGACGAGCTGACCGAGGAGATCGAGGCCTCCGACTACCAGCCGTTCACCGTACCCGCGGGCTGCACCTGGGACGACGTGCACACCACCGTCGTGAACGTCGGTGTCACCCTGAACACTGCGCTGCAGAAGATCGAACAGGCCAATCCCGAGCTCGTCGGCGTCTTCGGCGACATCAACTGGGCCAACAAGGACCGTCTGCCGGAGAAGGCGCTCACCGCCCTTCTCGACGCCTTCCATGCCGTCCGCCTCGACCCCGACCATGTCGAGGGAGACATGTTGGGGGCAGCCTATGAGTACCTGCTGCGGGAGTTCGCCGAGTCCTCCGGGAAGAAGGCTGGGGAGTTCTTCACCCCACGCCATGTCGTCCATCTGCTGGTGAAGATCCTCCAGCCGCAGTCCGGCGACTCGATCATCGACCCGGCATGCGGGTCAGCCGGCATGCTGGTCGAGACGGTCAACGCAGTCAAGAGCGCCGGTGGTGACCCGCGCACGCTGGGCCTCCACGGCCAGGAGGTCAATCTCACGACCTCGGCAATAGCCAAGATGAACCTCTACCTGCATGGGCTCGAGGACTTCTCGATCCGGCGCGGCGACACCTTCTCGGAGCCGAGGTTCGTCACCGACGGGAAGCTCGACCTCTTTGACGTCGTCATCGCCAACCCGCCGTTCTCTCTGCAGAACTGGGGAGCCGGAGCTTGGGCCAACGATGCCTACAACCGGGCGTTCTGCGGGGTACCGCCAGCGAGGAACGGCGACTTCGCGTGGATCCAGCACATGATCTCGTCCATGAAGCCTGGCACTGGCCGGGTGGGCGTCGTCATGCCCCACGGCGTGCTGTTCCGCGGCGGCAAGGAAGGCGCGATCCGCCGTTGTCTGCTGGAGCAGGATGGGCTCGAGGCCGTCATCGGCTTGCCACCAAACCTGTTCTACTCGACCTCCATCCCGGTGTGCCTGTTGATCTTCCGGGCGCAGAAGCCAGTCGAGAGACAGGAAAAGGTACTGTTCATCGACGCCTCGGCCCGATTTCAGACTGGCACGAACCAGAACACAATGTCAGAGGACGACATCGACACGATCTACGCGGCCTACACCCGCGGCGAGGACATCGACGGCGAGGGAGAAGGGCTCCATCTCCGTGCGGTTGGCATGGACGAGATCGCTGGCAACGACTTCGACCTCAACATCGGCAGGTACCTCACGACTGAGGTCGCCGCAGAGGTTGATGTCGAAGCGGCCTTGGCGTCGTATAGGGATGCGCGCTCCGAGCTGCGGTCCGCGGAGCGCCGGCTGGACGAGAAGCTGAAGGCAGCGGGTTTCAATGCGTGAGGGCTGGAGCACAGCGAAGATCGGGGACATCTGCACTCTGACGAAAGGGACGACTCCGACTCAGAAGGCGATTCCAGGTCCGTATCCGCTGGTGGTGACTGCGGCCGAGTTCCTGTCATCGAACACGTATCAGTTCGAGGGCGAGGCAATCTGCGTGCCACTCGTCTCGTCGACCGGTCATGGTCATGCCTCCTTGAAGAGAGTTCACTACGCCAGTGGCCGTTTCGCGGTTGCGAACATTATTACCGCTCTGCAGTCGAAGGCGGACGCAGAAGTCAGCATGAGGTATCTGTGGCTGCTCCTCGACCACGGGAGGGACGACATCATTGTTCCGCTGATGAAGGGGACAGCAAATGTTTCCCTTTCGCAGAATTCGCTGGCCTCCGCCACGGTCTTGCTCCCACCCCTCGACGAGCAGCGACGCATCGTCGACCTCATCGGGTCGGTGGACGACGCGATCGAGGCTGCGGAGCGCGCCGAAGAACGGATTGCCCAGGTCAGTCGGGCGAACTCTGTTTCACTCTGGGACGCTGGTGTGGAGGTGACAATTTCCGAGGTTGGCCGGCTAGTGACTGGTGCCACGCCATCGACTCGAAACGAGAAGTTTTGGGCTAGCGAAGACGTCCCATTCGTAACTCCGGCAGATCTTGGATGGAATGGAACAGAAGTTCCCTCCTGTAAAGTCAAGCGCCGCGTGAGCCAGTTTGCAGCTAACTCATCGACCCGACGGCTCGACGGACACGGCGTGCTTCAAGTGTGCATCGGCGCCACGGCCGGAAAGGTTGGCGTGCTAGAGGGACCAATGCTTTTCAATCAGCAGATCAACGCCATATCGGATATTAGTCAAAATGACGCTCGCATTGTCGCTGCCTCTCTCTCATCGCCGCAGTTTCAACGGACACTTCAAGAAGTTGCTGGCACAACCACCATGCCCCACATTTCCAAGTCCTCGTGGGGAAGTTTGAAGCTGCACTGGCCGGAAGTGGGAGAGCGCGAAGAGTGGGCATCAAGACTCTTCGCCCTGGATGAGGCTGGTCGACGAACACGAATGGCTGTCGACCGCCTCCGGAACCTCCGGTCAAACCTGCTGACCGCGCTCCTCTCCGGCGAACATGAAATTCCCAAGTCCTACGACGAGCTCCGGGAGGAGGCGGCAACATGAGTGGCATGGGAGAGATCGCCAGTGTCCAAGCTCCTCTCGTCCAGGCACTTGCAGACGTTGGGTGGACGCACGTGCCGGGACACGAGCTGGACCGGGACGAGGCGAGCCCGTTCCTCGAATCTGACATCGTGGACGCGCTGGTCCGGCTCAACCCACTCATGGCCGAGGAGCCGGAGCGGGCGCAGGAGATCATGCGCCGGCTGCGCACACTGCCGTTGGCTGTCACCGATGTCGGACTGGTGGCGGCAAACCGGGACTTCGCGTCGTGGTTGCGGGGGCTGAACACCCATGAGTACATCGGTACCAAGGGTTCCCAGCCGGTCACGCTGATCGACTTCGAGCACCTCGAGCGGAACATCCTCAAGGTGTCCGACGAGGTCCGTTTCGGTACCCCGGGGAACATCGCCCGGTTCGACATCGTGCTGTGGGTCAACGGCTTCCCACTGGCCGTAGGCGAGCTCAAGAGCCCGGTTCGCACCGGTATGTCCTGGATGAAGGGCGCGACGGAGCTCGTCACGCACTACGAGCCGACCTGGCCGGCGCTGTTCGTGCCGGGCGTGCTGAACTTCGCCACCGAGGGCAAGGAGTTCCGCTACGGCGCGGTCTCCACACCGGTCGAGCACTGGCAGGCATGGGGCGCCGTGCAGGAGCAGCCACGGCTGGCGGATGTGCTGGCCTCGGCTCGTTCTCTGCTGAGCCCCGCCACGCTGCTGTCGATGCTGGCCGACTACACCCTCTATGAGACCAGTGCCGAGACCACCGGCGGACTGCACAAGCTGCTGGCCCGCTACACCCAGTACGAGGCGGTCAACCTCATCGTCGACCGGGCCAAAGTCGCCGGAAAGCGCAAGGGCCTGATCTACCACACCCAGGGATCAGGCAAGACGCTGGCAATGGTCTTCGCCGCCGGCCGGCTGATCCGCGATGCGCAGATGCGCAATCCGACGATCGTCCTCGTCGCCGACCGGGTCCAGCTGGTGAGACAAATGTGGGACCAGTTCCGCACCACCGACATGCCTCGGTTGCAGGTGCCCGAGACAGCCGCTGATCTGCACCGGCTGCTGAAGCGCGACGCCCGCGGGCTGATCTTCACCACCGTGCACAAATTCGGCGACGCCGGCCTGCTCAATGAGCGCGACAACATCGTAGTCATGGTCGACGAGGCTCACCGCACCCAGGAGGGCGATCTCGGCGCGGCGATGCGCCGCGCGCTGCCGAACGCGAACCTGTTCGCGTTCACCGGCACCCCGATCGCCGACGAGGACCGCAACACCTTCGCCACCTTCGGCGATCCCGGCGACCCCGGCAGTGCCCTGCACACCTACGGCACGGATGAATCGATCCGAGACGGGATGACGGTGCCCATCCACGTCGCACCGCGCAAGGTCGAGTTCGCCCTCGACAAGGCTGCTCTCGATGACTCCTTCGACGAGCTCAGCCGGCTGGAGGGCCTTTCCGAGGAGGAGCAGGACGTCCTGGCCAAGCGCGCGGGCCGGGCAGCGACCTTCTTCTCCAACCCCGAGCGGATCCGAGCCGTGTGCGAGGACATCGTCGACCACTTCTACTCAACCATCGACCCGCTGGGGCAGAAGGCCCAGATCGTCGTCATCGACCGCGCAGCCTGCGTGGCCTACACCGAGGAGATCGACCGGCTGCTCGAGGAGCGCTACCAGCGCCAGCTTGCCGAGCTCGACCCGCACGAAGACGTCCGGCCCGAGGATTCGCCCGTGCGGGACGAGGTCGCCGTGGTCATGACCGTGCACCCCGGCAAAGGCGATCCGGAGGGGTGGTCCAAGTACCGGCTGACCGATGCGCAGGAGGAGATGCTGCTGAAGCACTTCCGCACGCACGGTGACCCACTGAAGTTCCTCGTGTGCACGTCAAAGCTTGGCACGGGCTTCGACGCCCCCATCGAGGGGGTGATGTACCTGGACAAGCCCTTGAAGGATCACACCCTGTTCCAGACCATCACCCGGGCCAACCGCACTTGGCGGAATCCGCAGTCCGGCGATGACAAGCGGCACGCCACGATCGTCGACTACGTCGGTCTCGGCGCCGGGTTCGCTCGTGCGATGTCCCCGGCCGACCCCGACAAGGCCTCGAAGACGACGTTCATCGAGGGCCTGTTCGACCAGTTCCACGAGCAGCTGAAGACCACGATGGTCCGATTCGCCGGTATCGACTACACGACCACCGGGCCGCAGACCCTCATCGACGCTCAAGCGCGGATGCCCGACCAGGAGGCCGAGGACGACTTCGCGACGAACTTCCAAATGCTGCAGGGCATCTGGGAGGCCATCGCACCCAACGACGAGCTTGCGGCCTCGAAGCCGCAGTACAGATTCCTCTCCCAGGTCTACGCGTCCATCCAGCCGTCCCGCGGCAGCGACGACCTGCTGTGGGGCCGGCTCGGGGCCAAGACGATCAGCCTGGTCCATGAACACATGGAGGACATCGCCGTCACTCGTGCCAGCGAGGTCATCGCCGCCGATGCCGACACCGTCGCCAAGCTCGTCGAGGAAGGCTACGACGACGAGGTTAAGGAGATCCAGGGCAAGACCGCTGACGAGATCATCGACTCGATTGCCGAGCGCCTGAAGAAACGTATGGCGCTCACTGACGATGGGCAGCAGCCGCACCCTGTCTTCCGTTCCCTAGCCGAGCGGCTCGACCGACTCCGGGAGCAAGCAATCGCGGCCGCACAGCAGTCCATCGAGTGGCTACGGGAGGCCTTCGACCTCGCCAGCGACGTCACCGATGCCGAGACGGCGGCAGACGAGCAGGGTGAGGCCGGACTCGACCTGCTGCCCGACCCCCATGTCGGGGCCCTGACGCAGATCTTCCGTGAGTATGCACCCACGGACTCACCCGCCCTGGTCGAGCGGGTCGTCAATGACATCGATGCGATCGTCAAGCAGGTGCGCTACGACGGCTGGGCGGCGACGAAGGAGGGCGATCGGGTGGTCCGTCGCGAGGTGCGATCGGTGTTGCTCAAGCATCGACTGCACCGGGAACCGGACCTGTTCGAACGGGCCTACAGCTATATCGCCAAGCACTACTGAGCCATCGACCCCTCGCGAACAATATGGGCGCTGAGCACGGTTCTCCCATGGTGACCGGAGCCGCTGATGCGAAATGCCCTGTACACCGTCGGCGTGCGGCCGGATACTCGGTACCACCGGCGTTCACCGTAGGAGGCCAGGATGTGCGGACGCTTCACGTTGCAGTTCGACGGCGCCGGGCTCCTGCACGCCTATCTCGCGACCAGCGAGGACCGCGCTGGCGAGTGGGACCCGATCTACTCGATCGCGCCACGTGCCAAGGCGCCGGTCGTGCGGGAGTTCCTCGATGACGAGGGCGAGGTGCAGCGGCGTCTCGAGCTTGCGCGGTGGGGGCTGCACCCCTCGTGGGCGAAGGACAAGGGGCCTCGGCCGATCAACGCCCGCATGGAGACCGTCGCGACGAACGGGATGTTCCGCGGCCCGTTCTCCAGCGGCCGTGCCGTCGTCCCGATGACCAGTTACTACGAATGGGTCGAAGCTGATGACGGCGGGAAGGATCCCTACGTTATCCACCACCCGGGCGGCAAGCTGCTGCACGCCGCAGGGCTCACCGCCGCGCGCAAGGCTGACGATGGGGAGAGCTGGGACATCACGTTCACGATCGTCACCCGGGAGGCGCGCGACGCCGGCGGCGAGGTCCACGACCGGATGCCCGTCTTCCTGACCGACGATGCGGTGGGGGAGTGGCTCACGCCCGGGAAGCTGGAGGCGGAGCAGAAGGATCCGCTACTCGCGATGATCGACGACGTGTCGACGACGGTGGCGGGTGAGCTCGAGACATACGCGGTGGATCGGAAGGTAAACAACGTCCGTACCCTCGACCGCACCGATCCGTCGCTGATAGAGCCCCTGACCGCGACCTGAAGGCCTCTATGGTCAGGACTCGTCGATGACGGCGGACTTCACCCCGGCCTCTTCAATGTCGTTGATCTTCGCGGTGATCTCCTCGACCTCGCCGACCGCCGCAGGATCGCTGGTCTGCCAGGTCACGCGATGGTTGCTGGTCGTGCGGCCGGTGACAGCCCACATGCCCTTCGCGTACGGCAGTTCGGTGGTCTCCTCGATACGGATCTTCTCTCCGGTGAGCTTCTTGCCAGCGCGGCCCAGCGCGTTGGGGGAGTAGGGCTCCTCGGCGGCGGGGAATCCGTCGGCGCCGAGCTCGACGAGCTTCTCCAGCAGCGCCCGGCTGATCTCGGTCTGGTCCACACCGCGGTACTGGCTGTGCGCCTTCACGGTGCCGGTCATGGTGACCCGGTCGCCGGGTTCGACCGGCTGGATCGACCCGGTCTTCCACACGATCTCGTGCCCGTCAGCGTCGCGCATAGTGATGATCTGGAACGGCTCGTCCCCGTAGGGGTAGGCGTACCGGGGCCGAGTGGACTCGTAGACGTTTGTGACCGTCACCGGCACCTCGCGCATCCTGGTCTTCACGTCAGCGGCGAATCCCTGTGCGGCAGTCGCGGCGCGGTCGCGGTCGGCCTGGGCCTTGACGGTTTCGCGCTGCTGGCGGCCGTACACGGCGACGGCGCTGATCACCGTGCCGCGCATCTTGTCGGTGGCGAACCCGGCCTGAAGCACCGTGGTCAGGTTCCGTCCGTAGTCCGAGTCGGTGCCGACAGCGGTACCGGCAGCGATCACATCGTCGACGACCCCGGAGTCGAGGACGTCTTGCAGCTGGGTCTGCGCCTGCTCACGCTCTTCACGCTCCTCCGGGGTGTAGCGGCGGAGGCTGTCCTCGCCGAACAGGTCCTCCACCCGATCCGCTGTGGACGCCGTGCCCCACTCCTCGGCTCGCGACTTGGAGACGTACCGTTTGCCCATCTCGGTGGCGATCAGCGCCTTCGCGATCAGCTCGCGGTTGTCGGTCACCGTCATCGAGGACGCGGGCGGTGGCGTCTCGTACTCGGGGTACAGGTCACGCATCCCCATCCCGAGCGTCCACAGGCCCTTGGGCCTGATGCCCAGGAACGCCTCCATGCACGACGCCCCTACCTGCATTGTCTCCCCGGTCTCGGGGTGCGTGACCAGGTAGGTGGTGTTGCGGTCGCGGAACTTCCCGCAGTGGTCGCAGCGTCCGGGCTCGGGCCGCCAGCCACCGAAGTCGCGGCCCGGCACCGTGCGCATCGTGAACTCGTCGGTGCCGGGGACACGGTCCAGTGCCGCATCGAACCGCCACCCGTCATGCGAAATGGCGGGGCGGTTCAGGGTGATCGTCGAGTACTGGAAGGCGTAGGTCTTCCCGGCTTCGAGCCCGTACTCGTCGGCCTCGAACGCGGTGGGTCCGCGGTGCTCGACCGGCTCGTCGACGCATTCGAGCTCGAACCGATCGGTGATCCCTTCGCGCTCGAGGCGCCGATTCGCCAGCTCCACCTTGTGTTCGGCCCGCTCCACCGCCCAGGTCGGGATCCTCATCGACGGCCCGGACCGTTCGTCCCCTCCCTCGGCCTGAACGACCGTGGGAGTGTCGGTGACGGTCACGTCGGCATCGGAGCGATGAACCGTACCGAACTCTCCCTGGTTACCGGCCTCACCGGTATCTCGCTTCCGTGTAATGCCCGCCATGACCGTTCCTCCCGTGGATGGATGCTCACCGGGGGAAGTGGGCGGCGCACCGGCGTGATGGGACGTTCATCGGGCAAGGGCAACTCGGCATCCTGGCACCTCTCCTACGATGAGCCCCCAGGGGGTCATGGTACGGTGTGGTTGTCGACGGGCGTTCGACATCTCCCAAGCGAGGAGTCACTCGGCGTCCTGGAACAGAATGGAGAGATCAATGTCTACTGCCGTATCGATCGAACGTGGTGCGCAGATCGCCACCGAGGCGCTCAACAGCCAGCACCTCAGCCCCGCTTACTACCTCCGTGCCGATACCGCCCCGGTGGTCTCGAACAGGTGCGTCCACGACCTGCTTGCCGCCAATAAGCTGAAGTCGCTCGGTAGAGGACTTGTTGACGGCGATCAGGTCGAGGAGATCTTCCGACGCACGCGAGTCATCGACGGGACCAGCTTGAGCATCCTGCGGGTTTCTATCAAGCCTCCCGAGCCCAGCGGGCCGTGTGACCCTCTTCCCTCGGGGCGCAAGCGCGAGCAGATCGGATGGGACTTCGACAACGAGTCAGACCTCGGATGGAATGACCGGTGGGCGGGAATCGCGGGGGTGTGGCCGCTCAGCGAGGAATCGCTGCGGAGGGCAATGCGGCTTGAGGCCTACTTCATGCCGTCGATGAAGGGATTTGTCGACGGGGTGCTGATCAAGCGTGTCTCCGGGTATTACTTGGACCTTACCTCCGGGAGTTCCAAGAGGCGGTGGGTCCAGACCCGCAACCTCGAAGGGAATGAGCGTGATTATGTCCTGCCGCAGGAGAACGGCCGAGAGCCCCGTTGGGATCACGCCTGGGTGAACGTCCCGCAGGGTGTTACCGCCACACTTACCGAGCAGGCGTGATAGCGATCTGAACGTCGTGGGACACGGACGTGGGTCCGGACGTCAGAAGTCGAACTCGTCGCCCGGCTCCGCCGGCTCAGCGGGGGACTCCTCGCCGTCCGCATCGCGCGGCTCCGGATCCTCGGCCTTGGTCGCCGACTCGGCCTTCGTGGCGCGCTTGGGCGGAGCGGGCTCGGCGTCCTCCTCCGGGCCCGGCTGCTCGTCGTCGGTCTCCGGCGCATCCTCGGTGTCCTCGACGTCGTCTCCGAGGTCGCGGCGGATCAGGGCGATCACAGCATCCAGCCGTTCGATCTGTTCCTCGATCTCCTCGCGCTGGACCACCAGGCGGTCCAGCCGCATCCGGGCCGCTTCCTCCCGTCCTTCGGCCTCGGTGGTGCCTGCGACGACGCGGGTCGGGCAGGGGTAGGGAACGCGGACGCTCTCGACGCTGTAGGTCAGGTCTTCGCCCTGCCCGGCAGCCTGGTCCAGGGCCTGTAGACGCAGCCGCGTGCACTCGTCACAGGTGACGTCGACGTCGTAGCCGTTCTCGTGGGCGACCAGGTGCGGGCCGTGCAGCTTGCGGACGGACTCGATCAGCGAAGCCATGGGGGTGTTCTCCTCCTGCAGATATGGGTCTCGTCGGGGGTAGTGGGCGAATCCTGCGTGTGGCGGGACGGCGACGGGGATACATCAGCTCAGGGCAGGATCATGGCGACGGCCGCGACGGTCACGTACAGGCTCAGCGCGGCACACAGGGCCCACTCCCGGGTGCTGCCGGCGTTTCCGAGGATCGGCACGGCCACATCCCCGTCCGCCTGCCACAGCGGCGAGGAGGCGCGCTC
>Ga0079225_10000901_pt1 | contig 16366 bp, 9 predicted proteins | sample Poulit2012_FD_76344 | JGI IMG/M metagenome (GOLD analysis project Ga0079225, IMG submission 76344) | Agricultural soil microbial communities from Georgia to study Nitrogen management - Poultry litter 2012 | ecosystem: Environmental > Terrestrial > Soil > Agricultural land | place: USA: Georgia... | reverse complement strand
TAGCTGATGATGCCAGCGGCAACGCCAGCAATTGCCGGTGCCAGCCCGGGCTGTTGTAGAACGGGAATAATCAGGGCATGGATGGCAAAAACCGCCACGGCGACCAGCGCGAATATGGGCGCCAGGCGCAGCCGCACATACGATGTCAGCGCGAATCCCAACCCCACCAGGGCCACGCCAATGAGCCCGGGAACGAATTCAATATGGGTTCCTAGTGATGTCCCTACCGTGATGGGAAGTCCAAGTCGTAACGCCACCCCGAGCGTCATGGAAATGCCAATCGCCAACCCGAGGGTCAGCATTATTACTTCAAGTCCGCGCGCCGATGCCGTGACGTAGTATCCATCAATCGCGTCGCGGGCTGCGACGGTTAAACCGATCCCGGAAAGCAGCATTATTATTCCGGAGATAATGATGACAGTGGGGTGGTTGCCGCCCGGCAGATCTATGTCCATCGACCGCAACCAAAACATGAACGTCGCGATAATCGTGATGAGCGATGCCGCGGCCATTAGGATGAAGAACTCCGAAACCCCCCAGCGCCCCAGCCGACGCGTTACTACCTGAGACAGCATCGCCGAGCCAGCGGCGACGAGAACGAGCACAAAACTGACGTTGTACATCACCGCGATCCCGCCGGCTAATAGGGCAGTTCCGAGCGTCGTTACCCAGTGCCGGTATGGGCGGCGGCGCTTCATGATTTCGTTTAGCGCCTCACGGGCATCAAAAACGTCCATGGGATCGTCCACATCAACGATGTCTTCGATCAGCCGGTAGACGTTTTGTAAGCGGGTGTAATCAGTGGTGCGGAGTTTGACGACCCGCATGACGGTGATGGGGTCTTCATCCATGCCGCGATGGAGCGAGACCACGATTGAGGTGAAGGTGATGTCGACGTGCATTCCCATGATCCCGTAACTGCGGCTGATACGCAGTACTGTGGCGACGACATCCGCAGCTGAAGCGCCGGTAGCCAACATGGCTTCCCCGACCCGCAAGCACAGGTCGATCACTGACCGCGCGTGCCGCTGGGTCACCTCATCATCACTGGCGGGGATCGCGAAAACGTGGGTGGGGGCGGCGGTGCCACGGATGACGCGCCCAGCGAGGTCTTCGAGGGAGCGGCTTACGCGCAGGCGCCGATATTGCGACCTGGGCTGGGGCTTGGGGGTTTCTTCTTCGCTCACTCCTTTAGGTTAACTAACTGGGCACTTACCCACTATCGGCGGATTTGTTGGTTGGCTATGCACAACCCGCTCGTGACGGCGCCAGTATTTTCCGTTGCCTGTGTCGCACCCCCGGAGGAGTGGCAATGTGTCGGTGTAAGTGCTGCTCGCGGCTGCGAGCTGTTTGGTTCTCATTTTCGGGATCACGGTGGCGGCCCATGTGCCGTTAAACCGAGAACTCGAACGGGCATCCGTCACAATCGGGGCAGAATTCCTGCAGTGGGCGTCAGATGGTGAGGCTCGTGTGCTGGCGCAGTCACGTTGGGCCCGCCTGGGGCCAGCACTGCGGTAGCAGATTGTGTGCCATTCATGGATGAGAAACAACGAAAGAATATTTTTTCGGTCGCTGACATCCAGATTCTGGTATCTTCTGGTATTCGGCACAATGAGGTGCCCCTTAAAACTGAAAGAAAATGGTCATGGATCCCATCATTATTTTCGGAGTTGCCGCCCTGATTTTAGTAATCGCAATAGGTGGGGCTGTTAGGCGGGCGCGAAATTCCAAGAAAGTCCAAGGGCTGGCAGCCGAGCGTGGCTGGAGATACGAAAAATCCGATGCCGGTGTTCTAAGCACCTACCCCCAACTTTTCCCTTTCTACTCGCACGGTGAAGGCCGTTCAAAACCAGGCATAAGTTTTGGTGACCGCGTTAGCGGGGAGGCGCGAGATGTTTTGTATTTAACGGAGGGGGAGTATTCAGGACAGTCGTTCACCTACACGTATACGACATATGAACGAGACTCCGACGGCGACACAAGCTCGAAAAAGCACTATTGGCATGTCGTGGGGTTCGAACTTCCGACCGCGTTCCCGAATCTAACGATACGCCGGCGCAGAAAACTAGATTTCTTTGAAAATAAACTCACAAAACCAGTGGATCTACCATATTCCGAACTTAATTCTGCGTACACGATTCATAGCGAACACGCCCCGGCTGCATTAGATATTGTCACCGCCGCAATGGCGCAGTGGTTGGTGCGCGAGCAATTCCGGGCCGAGATTGTGTTGCAAGACCGCCGAGTTTATGTGTACACCAAGGGGCGCCAGAAGATCGAAAACATCGACCCCATGGTCAAGCAGATTATCGACTTCCTTGCCCACATTCCGCAAGAAGCCTGGCAAAAAACGCGCGGCGAATACCCGCAACCGCAGCGAGTGAAGTATGTCGAGAGCCTAGACTTGAACCAAATGAAGTCTGCGTACGACGACTGGCGGGAATCACAATAGCGAGCCTTACAGGGGCGCATTCCCTGCAGTGTCTCTGTCTATGTTGTAGGGGCTCGTACCTTATATTCGGCCGGGTTTTCTCCGGGGACCGAGTTTGACGTGGGGCGACCTCGCGGAATATCTCGGTTGATGATCTGGATTAAAAGCTCATTATTGGGCCCCTCCCACGCGGATTTGTTTTGTTTCCCGGTTCGTGAATAGAAAATTTCTTGCATCGACTGTTGCCAGTCTGCTGATATTCGCCTCTAGTGCAATTGCTCCATCTGTGGCCGGAGCTGCAGAACAGCCCGGGAGTCCATATAGCGACCAAGAGTGGCGGCTCCCGCCGGCCTTTTCTCCGTCGTTCAAGCCCGGTGGTGACTTTTTGGTTGGCCAATTATTTGCGCCAACTCAAGACGGGCATCTTTTTGAGATAGATTTATGGATCTTCGGTATCGGGCCTGATGGCACGCCCGATGACCCAGTTCTAGACTCCGCAGCGGTTTACGACGTCACTGGCTTGGACTACGCAGATTTCGACGTCACTGAGCCGATTGCGGGCGGGCAAGCGGATATAGGGGATTCCGCGGCTGACCCGGACGCTCCAGGTAAGTTCAGGCTGCCACTGAGATTCCCGGATCTTCCTGAACTTTCGGAAGAGGGAAGATATTTATTAGTCCTCGAACACGCAATCGGCGAGGAAGGTTCTAAAGCTTCCTATGCGATCGGCGTCGAACAGCCACCGCCGTCAGACCAGCCCGTTTTGGTAACCGATGAAGGAATCAAGACCGAAGCATGTCAGAGCGAGTGGTGCGGATACACCAACGGCCGCATCTGGCATGAAATCTTTCTCGTTGACCCAATTGTTCCTGAAGACCCCGAGCTCGTTGAAAGCAAAACCTGTGACGGGCCTTCAACTGTTGAGATCCCAGAAGTCGATGGCGTCGAGTATGTCGTAGACGAAGATGGTCATACGCAAACAGTTACCGCTGTAGTTGCCGAAGGCTTTTTTCGCATCGGCAAACCCTGACCGCGGTCCGTGGGTTTTTTGATCTGACTCCTGAGCTTGCGCAGCGGGAGCGAGCTGCCCAGGAACACGCCCGCGCGCACTACTGGTCTCAATTTTCGATAGCGCAGTGAGCCCCAAAAATGGTCGCGCCGATTCTGAAGAAGACCCCGCACACAAACGCGGCGAGCGCGAGTGGTTCCCAAAAAGTCGCGCAACACGAACCAGCCGGCAGTAACTAGGCGAGGACGAGCGAGAGCGTGACTATCGCCACTAAAAATGCCGAGGCGCCCATTGAACGGTAAGGGTCAGAAGAGCCAAATAACGACGCCGTAATGAACGCTTGGGCCCAGTTCATGAGTAGTCCTCGGCTCGTAACCAACAAACCGATCGTTCGCGTTGCCGCGGACATCGCTGGCGCGAACGCGAACAGCGCCGCGGAAATTACCGTGCCCAATCAGGCCGGATAATCCATGAACGTGTACAGCGCCCGGTAGACAATTACTCGCACTGCGAAGTTACGGTGTTCTGTCCACGATTACCGTCACCCGTTTGAAGGTGAACCAATTCGCCGGGCGTTTAGCTGTCCTTGGCTCTCACGCTGAAACCCTGAGAGAGCGAGTACCAATTTAGGGCCCAAATTTTGCAAAAGCGCGCGTTTTGTCTAGTTCTGATGCATATCCTTCACGAATCTGCCGCACCGAAATTTTGCAACCGTGGGTGACCCCTATCGGTTGCTGCTCTCGCTGGCTTATTTGCGCAAGTCATGAATCTGGAAAGGCAATCGCATGAGTATTCGTTTAGCCCCGCATCAAGCCGGGGGAAGACATTTTAGACGAGGTTCACGCAACCGAGGCCTTCGACGCGGAGCATCATTCCTAATGTCGTTGAGCCTTCTCACTGCGATTTTGGCTGTTTTCCCGGGTGCTGGTCCGATTGATACGGCCTTTGCGGCGGGGACTCAGCCGGGAGCGAGTGCGTACCGCGGGAACACCATCTATGCCTACACTTTGGCCGGCGAAGAAGTGGTAACTTCTGGAACTCCTGCCGGGGCGATTGGGACGATAACCTCGCCCACCGGTGCAATCCACTCTGGCCCGGGCAGTTACGCGGCCACTGAAGACGGAGTGTGGATCATCGAGTTGGAGCCGCAAGGCGCATCAGGTGTAGATGCGTACGACTGGTCGGTAGATGTCAAGGCGGGCGGACAAGTCGTTCCGGGTCGCGCTTGGGCCGACGTAGACGTAATCAGGCAAGACGCAAGTGCCAGCGCACCACTGGTGTACCTGGAGTACTGGGTCGTGAACAACACCGGGTACGTATATTCCGTTAAACTTAATGGCTATAACGGCATCAATTCCACCATTAGGGCGAACGCCTACGGTCTTACGGATGAGGACTGTACCCCGCTATATGCTTCCGTTGGATACGGTGCCGGTGACGTTAATCCCCTGCCAGGTACTCCCCCCACTTGCGGTGAAAATTACCGAATTTTTTATGAAGAGCCGGCCGCTGACCTTCCGGCTAGTGCCCCTTCAGCTTCCGGACAAGTCACGATCTTTCCCGAGGTTCTCGACCCAACTGATCTAGAAATCGACGACCTCACTTTTGTTCCGACGTCGCCGACGTCGGCTGCGGGAACGTTCACATATTCGATTGATTCACGCTTCTCCGGTTCTTATGCACTCGAAATCGATGTTGATGGTAATGGCAGCTATGACGACGAGGTTGACCGCACGATATTGCTGACAGCTGATGGCAACGGAGCGTATAGTTACGAGTTTGACGGCCTCGATGGTAATGGGGATCCGATCGAAGACTGCACGGCCATGAACGCGCGTGTTTACTTCGAGAAACTCGGAGAAGTGCACGTTGTGCAGGCTGACGTAGAGGGACGCGTCGGGGGTATCGAAATAACCCGCCTCAATGGGCAGGATGCACCTGATTCCAGGATTCATTGGAACGACGCGGAAATGTCTGGAACAAGATCGACTCAGACACCTGTGTTAGTAGGGGACGGCGTTGACTCTACGGGCGGCGTGCACGGCTGGGCTTACAGCGTTACAGGTTGGGGCGACGACCGGTATATCGATGACTGGGCGTACCTGCCGATCGAGTTTGCCACCAGCGAGATCCAGCTTGGAGGCCAGTGCCTCGAAGTAGAGAAGACCTCAGACGCAACCGAAGACACCCGTGTGGGTGACACTGTCAATTACACCGTGACGGCAACGAACACCGGTGATCGTGACTACACCGAAGACGACCCCGCGCACGTGTTCGACGACCTGACAGGTGTGCTGGATGATGCTGACTACAACAATGATGGTGCAGTCAGCCAGGCCGGCGACGTCTCATACGACGAGCCTCTCCTGTCATGGAGCGGCGCACTGCCAGCGGACGAATCAGTAGAACTGACCTACTCAGTCACCCTAACCACCGGTGGTGACCGCGAAGTGAAAAACGTGGCATTCGTTGGCGAGCCCGGTGACGAAACACCCGAGTGTGATGCAGACTCGTCACGAGTAGACTGCGACGAGTTCGTTCTTCCCGCGCTAACTATCAAGAAGGAAGCGGACTTAACGGAGTTGCCCGCCGTAGGCGAAGCACTCACGTACACGGTCACAGTAGAAAATGTTGGCCCCGGTGACTACACCGAAAACGAGCCAGCAACCATGACCGACGACCTGTCAGACGTGCTGGATGACGCAACCATTTCGGAGTCAGACCTGAGCGCATCAGTCGGGGAAGCCACTATTGATGGCAACACGCTGTCATGGGCAGGCGCACTCGCCGCAAGCGAAGCCGCAACCATCACTTACACCGTGACCTACACCGGTGAAGGCAACCAGCAGCTCGACAACCTTGCATGCATTCCAGAAAACGAGACTGCGCCGGGCAGTGAATCTTGTGACATCGTTGAGGTGCCCGGTTCTGGGCTCGAAGTTTCCAAGGAATCGACTCCTTCCAGTGATCCACTAGAGACGGGGTCTCACGTCGATTACACGCTCTGGTTCGAAAACAAGGGCAACGCGGCAGCAGACGTTGACCACACCGACTATGTCGGTTACGTCACCGACGACGCCACCATGGTTGATAGCCCCACAGCCGGCGAAGGCAACCTGACTGCGACTCTCACTGGTGACAACATCCGTATCGTGGGGAGCGTACCTGCAGGTGAAAGGTATTCCATCACCTACCGGGTTGAAATTAAGCCCGAGTCAGATCGCGGCGATAACCTCCTGGTGAACCATCTGCTTGAAGGCGACCCAGAGGACCCGCCGACACCACCGGTTCCGGGGGAAGAGTGCATCGACACCACCACGACTACCTGTAACCCGGTAGGGCTGATCGAGTACAAAAAAACGGTGTCTGGTGACCAACCATTCAGTGCCGGGTCGGTACTCACGTACGAGATCGAGATCAAGAACACGGGCGAAGCGCAGGCGAGCGTGAATCGCGAGGACGTGCTCACCGACGTGCTTGATGATGCGAACCTGACCTCAGACCCCGCATCCAATTCCGACTCAGTTGCGGTGAGCGAAGTTGAAGACGAGCGATTCACCGTGTCTGGCACTTTGGAAGCGGGTGAGACCGCGACGGTGACCTACGAGGTGACTCTCAAAGCCGATGAAGATCGCGGCAATAACAGGGCCGATAACTTCCTGGTGACGCCAGGTCAAGAGCCGCCACCGGAGTGTGAGACCGGAAACGATGAGTGCACGTCAACTCTGCTTCCGCTCATTGAGCCGCAGAAAACGGTGGACCCAGAATCTGGTAGCACCGTCGTCGAAGGTGACGTGCTCACATACACGCTCACGTTCAGGAACAGTGGCGATGCTGTTGGCGAAATCGACTTCATCGATTCGCTCGAAGGTGTACTCGATGATGCAGTCCTAACGACTGGTCCGACGTCGTCGATGGATTCCGTTGAAGTGACGATCGGCTCGACGACACCGGGCGAGTGGACACTCCGGGCTGTTGGTGAAGTCCCGGCTGGGGAGACTGCCTCGGTGACGTATGACGTCACTGTCAAACCGGATGGGGAGCGCGGAGATAACATCCTCGACAACTTCTTGTTCAAGACCGGTGAGAACCCGCCCACAGAGTGTGATGTGGAATCTGGGCTCTGCACCGAGAACTTTATTGCTGAGATCGGCGCATGGAAATCGGTCGATTCTGACGAGACCCCCGTGCGTGCCGGGACTGTCTTGACCTACACACTGCATTTTGAAAACACGGGCAAAGCAGCCGGCGATGTGCACTACGTTGACGACTTGACCCACGTGACTGATGATGCAACCGTCACAACCGAACCGGGATCGGAAGACGGACTCACCGCGGACCGGGATGGTAATCAGATCACGATCACCGGGTCGCTAGACGCGGCTGAAACCGCAACTGTGACATATGAGGTCACAGTTAACCCTGATGGAGAACGCGGTGACAATGTTGCGGCGAACTTCTTGCTTAAATCAGCGCCGGGTGAAGAAATTCCCCCGCCGCCGACCGAGCCGGTATGTCAACCCGGAGCTGGTGAGCGACCAGATTGCACGGTCACCCCGATCGGTGAGGTCCTCACTGGTAAGGCGGTTTCTGCTTCAGAAACCCCGGTGACCGAGGGAACTGTTCTCACCTACACGCTCACTTTTGATAATCAGAGCGAGACCGGGGCGGTGGTTGATCACCTTGACGACCTCACCGATGTGCTAGATGACGCTGCGTTAACTAGTCAACCTGTCGCTTCCCATGACGCGCTCACCGTGTCTGAGGTTGAGAACGACCAGTTCACAATCGCCGGTGAGGTGGCATCAGGTGAAACTGTCACCGTCACGTACGAAGTTACTGTTAACAGTGAAGCTGAGCGCGGCAACAACCGTGCAGCGAACTTCTTAGTTCCTGCAGGTGAAGAGCCGCCTGGCGAATGTGAACCAGGTGATGCGAACTGCACCGACACGCCCCTGCCTCGGATTGTTGCCGGGAAGAGCGTCGACCCGACCTCAGGTTCGACCGTGGTTGCTGGTGATGAACTCACCTATACGCTCACGTTCACCAATACCGGGAAAGCGATAGGTCCTCTTGATTACTCCGATGACCTCACCGGGGTGCTCGACGATGCGACGATGACGGAGGAACCGACTGCATCCTCAGACGCGGTCACCGTAACAAGTGATGAAGACGGTGTGCTTCGCGTTACCGGGGAACTTCCTGCCGGTGAAACCGTCACTGTCACCTACCAGGTAACGGTGAAGCCTGATGGTGAACGCGGAGATAACCAGTTGCTCAACAGCATCGTGAAAACCGGCACTGATGAGTGCGTTGCGGGCGAAGACGCAGAGTGCTCAACCGAAAACCCGGTACCGCACATAGTCGCTGGTAAAAGCTCGAACCCTGCGACAGGAACGCCGTTGGTGACGGGTGACGAGCTCACCTACACCCTCACCTTCACCAATATTGGGGAGGCAACAGGAGAAGTGACGAAGATCGATGACCTGTCGCACGTGCTCGATGATGCGGACCTCGTTGGGGAACCAGTTGCTTCGGATAGCGCATTCTCGGTGGATCGGGACGGCAGCGTCATGACTATCACCGGTGCGCTCGCGGCAGGGCAGAGCGAAACTGTCAGCTACACGGTGAAGGTTCGTGCCGCGGAGGACCGCGGGGACGACATCCTTGCAAACTACCTTCTCAATCCAGGAACTGAACCGCCGACAGAACCCGTATGTGAACCTGTTGAGGGCCAGACCCCCGAATGCACGACGCATCCGGTTGGCGAGATCAGTGCTGCGAAGAGCGTAGACCCCGAAACGGGAACACACGTTTCGGAAGGGCAAGATCTCACCTACACCCTGTCATTCACGAATACTGGCAAGGGCTCGGCAGATGTTGACTACCTCGACCATCTTGGTGATGTCCTCGACGACGCAACCCTTACAGGGGAACCTTTGGCGAGTGGAGGCTTGACGGTTTCAGGCCCTGACAATGACGTGTTGCTCATTGCCGGAGCTGTCAAGCCAGGTAAAACCGCGACCGTTACTTACACAGTCACAGTGAAGGATTACGACTCGCAGGGCAACCACCATTTGGGGAACTTCCTTACACTTTCGGATCAGGAACCACCTTCCGAATGCGTTTCGGAAAACCCGTTGTGTACATTCAACGTGGTGGATCCACCGAAACCTCACCCGGTAGATCCGCCGAAAAAAGACCTGCCACGAACCGGTTCCGAAGTGATGCCATTGGCCCTCGGCGCGTTACTGATGATCGGTGCTGGCGGTGCGCTTGTGGTGGCACGCAGAAGCTAGCGAGGTAGGTAATATCTAGTTGCTTTAACTACATGGTGTTGTTCAACTCGTTCCCGCGAGTTGAACAACACCATGGTTCTATCTTGTGCAAAACGCTGTTCGTTGATGAAAGCAAATATCCCACCAGGGGTAAGAGAGATGATAATGTAGTTAGAGAGATCGATGCATTGTTGCGTCACGTCGAAACATTTGAATATAGGGAACGTGGAGGGAAACTCGAAGCAATGACGCTTACCCCGAAGGAACAAGCTAATTTGCCTGCTCACTACAGTTTGGGCGTTATGGGTGAGGAGTTTGGCGGTCTAGTCACTTCCCGGCCAGCATTGACTCCAACAGATTTCCCCTCAATAAACGAAAAGTTTCTCGAAAGAATTGCATTACGGCTGGGGATGTGCTTTCGTGTGTTTCCCGAGGATGTTGCCGTAATCAAAACAGCCTTCCCTCAAGATGTTACGGATTGCTTGTTCTTTAACGGAATCGACGCCTGTTTTTCTGCGTTGCAAGCACGCGGTTTCCTTTCCGAAGTGAAAGGGGAATATGGTTCTCGGTGTTTTGCGGTGCCGGCCGATGTATCAATTAGACTCGAGCGCGCGCAGCGTGAGAAAATTGGCCTCAGCCACGAAGAATTTTCTTTAGTGCGAAAAAAAGAACATGCCGTTCTCGCCGAAGCGTTCCTTGCATCACAGGTTTCGGTTATGCGTCGTCGACGCTATCAGGCTGAAGCGCTCGTACAGTTTCGTAAAGCTGAGGAGTGGGAAAAGCTTGAGGCGATGTTTCAATCGGTAAGCATTCATCTATTCGGCACGCACGACTCTTATATTGGTCGGGCTTATATAGATATTCCACATCAGGTCGTGCAAAAATATCCCGCGTTTATTCTCGCAATGGCAATGGCAGAAGCGAGTGCTGGTGTTACTGCAGATCATAACAGCCTTGATAATGCATTTTCACATCTATTGGCGGCCCCTTTCAAGGAAGTAGAGAGCCGACTTGACAATCTCGTCGCTGTTTATGGGCCGCAGTGGCCTACGCGCCCAACGATAGATGGCAAACTTTTTTTCGGAATTAACCTCATGCGACACCATCGGCAGAGGGGTGATATCGTAGCCGCCCGCGATACGGCAGATAGGCTTATTACTGAAGTGCCGCAACACATACAAAAGGGTGATTTGCCAACTGAATCAAACTTGCATTGGCTTGAAAATGAGCGCGGAATTCTGGAATTCATGGATACTAATTGGCAAGCAGCCTATCTGCACCAAATGAAGACAATTGATATGACGTTTAGTAAGGCTGTTCCGGGGCAATATGTACCTAGATTTGCATGCACAGTTTCAGCCCTCCAGCAGGCGTTGTGTGGAAACACGGAAGAAGCAGTAAAACTCTTCAACATGGCAGCCAGTCTGCTCGACGAGCATGGTGACCAAGAGTACATTGAATTTACGCTCGACCTTGTTCAACTTATATTGTGCCTAGACGAACTAGATTTTAAAAATGGGGAGCGTTTTGCTAGAAAACTCGACGAACGTATTTTTCGGTTTGAGATTTGGGGCATAGCGATACAGGCTGTACAACTTTTTGATCTGCTTCTTGACCGTCATTCAGCTAATCAGGCCAGATTGGACCTCACCCGTACGAGCGGGCCTGGAGTACGACAACTTTCAAGACTCAATAAGTCCTTAGTGCGACAATCCGAGATTGATGTGTTGCAGGCACTTGGGCAAATCCAGCGTTCCAGGGACCTTCTTCTGCGCCATTCTAAGAAATCAGCGGGTGAGAATGTCGGATATGCGCGTCTTCATTTCCTAGGGGGCAGATACGACCGCGCGCTCCTTTTGTCGCAGTCGATTCTCTCCGGGGAAGATGTGATGCCGCGTGAGCGGGGCATGGCCAGTGCGTTGATTGTCGCCACATATGTGCGATTAAATGATGAACAACTCGCTTTGCGCGAGTTAGGACACTGCCTAGAAATAAGTGCGAATGCCGCAACGCTGCTTCCGATTGCGCTATTGCCAAAAGGTGTCCGAGAAAAGGTAATAAAGCTTGCGCAAGCAGACAAACGCTGGTCAGCACTCGCTGAGTCGGTTGGTTTGTCGGTTTCCGAAATGGAACGCCGGTTAAGCCGGGTTGGGCAGTGTTTCCCTGAAGAGGCACTACTCGTGGACCTCACCCCGCGGGAAAACGTAGTGTTGGAAATGCTCGACAACGAGTGCGCACAAATTGAGATCGCGCGTCGAGAGCATGTCACGCTGTCAACAATCAAAAAACAGATAGCCAGTATCTATAGGAAACTTCGAGTGTCTAACCGCAATGATGCTTTAGAGGTTGCGTATAGGCTCGGCTTGCTCGGTTGATCTACGGCTGCCCCTCTCACCGCGCCCCATCCCCTGCACACGTTGACGTAAGATCTTGTTCGGACCAGAACCTATTTGGCAGGAGCACCCTACGAACATGGCAAGCCCGGTACTGCGCTCGCATGGAGCGTTTAAAGAAAATTCAACTTATGTCCAGCCGCAGCAGCCCGCCTATGGCCAGACAGCCCCGGGCCAGCAGGGTTACGGTCAGTCTCCGGTGCCTGCGCATCCCGGTGGCTATGGTCAGCCCGGCCCGGCGAATTCCTTCGGTCACCCGGCGAACCCGGATCAGCTGCAGCAGATGTACCACGCGCCCGATGCGACCCCGCTGGATACGGGCCGCATGACGTACCACCACGTTATTGCTCGCACCTCGGCACTGCTCGGAATCATTATTGCTGTTGGCGCCGTCACGTGGTTCACAGTTCCGGGACTGTTCATTGTTGGTGCGATCGCGGGGCTCGTGTTGGGTTTGATCAACGCGTTCCGTAAGGAGCCCAGCAAGCCGCTGATCATCGCTTATGCCGTAGCTGAGGGCGTGTTGCTTGGTGGCATCAGCGCGTTCTTTGAGGCGATGTGGCCCGGAATTGTGTTCCAGGCCGTGCTTGCAACTGTTGCGACTTTCGCAGTGACCCTCATTCTTTACTCGAACCGCGTTATTCGGGTGACGTCAAAGATGCGCCGCTTCGTCATGATCGCGCTCTTTGGGTACTTGGCATTTAGCCTCATTAACTTTGGGATCATGCTCTTTGCCGGCAGCAACTTTGGTGCGTTCGGCCTGCGTTCGGTTGAACTCAACATTCCGATCCTCGGGACCGTGCCGCTGGGCGCGGTTGTTGGAGTAGTCGCAGTGCTGCTCGCAACGATGTCACTGTTGGTTGACTTCGACGCGATTGAACGCGGTGTTCAGCAGGGAATTCCCGAGCGCTACGCCTGGACGGCCGCTTTCGGCCTGACGGTAACGCTCGTATGGCTCTACCTCGAACTGCTGCGGCTCATCGCAATCTTCCGCGACTAGCACAACTTCCAGTCTCGCCGATCACAGATTGGTGCGACCAATTGCCTAAAGCGGCGCGCTTATTTTCTTAGGTGCGCCGCTTTTTGTTGCCGCCTCAACATCTGGGTTGCATGCGGCTGACCGATCATGAATCTGGGACGATGTACGCATGAAGTTTGCCGAGCACATAATTGACCTTGTTGGCCACACGCCCCTGGTGCGCCTCAACTCTGTAACCCAGGGATTGAGCGCCACCGTGTTGGTCAAAGTCGAATACTTAAACCCCGGCGGCAGCGCGAAGGACCGGATTGCCCTGGCAATGGTTGAGGAAGCCGAGCGCACCGGTGCGCTCAAGCCCGGGGGAACCATCGTCGAGCCCACCTCGGGCAACACGGGCGTCGGTTTGGCGCTCGTGGCCCAGCGCAAGGGCTATAAATGCGTCTTCGTGTGCCCCGACAAGGTCAGCGAAGATAAGCGCAATGTGCTCAAGGCCTATGGCGCTGAAGTTGTCGTGACTCCGACGGCCGTGACCCCAGAAGACCCGCGTTCCTACTACAACGTTTCTGATCGCCTCGCCGCCGAAATCCCGGGCGGGTGGAAGCCCGATCAGTACTCCAACCAGCAGGGCCCCGCCGCGCACTACGCCACGACCGGGCCTGAGGTGTGGAACGACACCGACGGCAAGATCACGCACTTCGTCGCTGGTGTGGGCACCGGCGGCACCATCACGGGAACGGGGCGCTACCTACAGGAAGTAAGCGCCGACCGAACGAGCGGACGCGTCCAAATCATTGGCGCCGACCCCGTGAATTCGGTCTACTCCGGCGGAACTGGGCGCCCCTATCTAGTGGAGGGGGTCGGTGAGGACTTCTGGCCCTCGGTTTACGACCCGGAAGTTCCGGACGAGATCATCGCGGTCAGCGACGCCGAATCCTTCGACATCACCCGCCGCCTGGCGCGCGAAGAGGGACTGCTCGTGGGCGGTTCCTGCGGAATGGCTGTCGAAGCCGGATTGAAGCTGGCGCGCCGGCTCGAAAAAGAGGACTCACAAGCCGCCGCAGATGCCGTAATCGTGATCTTGCTTCCCGATGGCGGCCGCGGATACCTCTCAAAGATTTTCGACGACCGCTGGATGGATAATCACGGCTTCCCAACCGCGATTAAGGACGACGCCGCTCCCGCTGGCAGCACAACGGCGGGTGACGCTTTACGCGCGACGGCCCGGACGCCGTCCCAAATTGACCACGTGCGTAAAGACGCGACCGTGGGGGAAGCGATCGAGGCATTCGCCCGCGCACAAGCTCAAGTCTTGCCGGTTGTCGGCGCGGAGCCGCCCCTGATGATCGGAGAGGTCGCGGGTGCACTGACCCAAGTTGAGCTCCTGCAGATTTTGGCGAACAACCCCGCCGCGCGCGATGAGCCCGTCGCGGACCATGCCGGGGCACCGCTGCCGCTTATCGGTTCGCATGAGCCCATCGAGAACGCGCGCGCGGTGATGGGCGAGCGGGGTGCGGTCTTGGTGTTGGCGGACGGGCGCCCGATCGGGGTGCTGGAACCGCTCGACCTGATGGCTGTTTAGCCCATTACACTTATTTCCCATGACAAACACACTCCCCACAGCAACCGGTTCCTTCGGCGATAAACCAACTTTGACGTTCCCCGCCCATGCCGCGCCGGCAGACCTGCAGGTGCAGATTCTCGAGCAGGGCGATGGCGCTGAAGTGCAAACTGGCCAAACGATCATCGTGAACTACCTGGGCCAGGCATGGAACGGTGGTGTGTTCGACAACTCTTACGACCGCGGCACGACCATTTCGTTCCCCATCGGCGTTGGCATGGTCATCGCGGGCTGGGACCAGTCCCTGGTGGGCCAAAAGATTGGCACGCGCCTGCTCGTTTCGATTCCCTCAGCGCTCGGCTACGGAGACCGCGGCGTGCCGCAGGCCGGAATCAAGGGCGGCGACACCCTCGTGTTCGTCGTCGACATCGTGGGTGTGGAGTAAACCTCACCTGCAACAGTTTTAGTGTGGGAGTTTGGGTGCGCGAAACGCTCCTGAACTCCCACATAATTTTCGTGCACGTCAAGAAGAGAAAAGAAGCACTCGATGCTGCGACCCCTGACGCCCGACGACCTGTACTTCCTGCTCGAAATGGTCGTGGAAACGATCAATTGGAAGCCGGGCCGCACCGCGAATTTGGCCGAGGTTCTCGCCGATGAGCGGATGGAACGCTATGTGAAGGACTGGGGCCGGGCGGGGGACGGCGGCATCATCGCGGAACTAGATGATCAGCTGGTCGGCGCGGTGTGGTGGCGCTACCACTCCGCCGCCGAACCAGCCTATGGCTATGTCGCCGACGACGTGCCCGAAATAGCGATCGCACTCGCGCCAGCGGCCCGGGGCAAGGGCATGGGCCGCAAACTTATTCAGGCTGCAAAAGCGGAACTCGGGAAAACTGTGTCGCGCATCAGTTTGAGCGTCGAGGCTGATAACTTCGCGCGCAGCCTCTACGAATCAGCAGGTTTTGTGGCTGTTGAGCAAACAGACAACGACATCACGATGGTGTGCGAACTTAGCTAGTTGAGCTTCGTTAACTAGTCACGGGCATGGGGCACGAAACGCCCGTGCCCGCTATCCCGCAATAGCCGTTCGGGTTTTTATCCAAGTACTGCTGATGATAATCCTCGGCGTAATAAAACTCGCCCGCCTCTGAAGCCGAGCGCATATCGGTCGTGATCGGTCCGAACCCGGCGTCGCGTAGTTCGCCCGCATAAGCCTCGGCCACGGCGCGCGCCGCCTCCTGCTGGGCAGGCGTCGTCCAAAATATGGCGGAACGGTACTGCGAGCCCACGTCATTGCCCTGGCGGTTGCCCTGCGTCGGATCATGCGCTGTGAAGAAAGTCCGCATCAGATCTGCTTCGGATAGCACCGCGGGATCGTAAACTACCTGCACAACTTCGGCATGCCCCGTCAATCCGCTGCACACTTCCTCATAGAACGGATGCGCCATTTCGCCGCCCTGGTATCCGACGGATGTAGAAATCACGCCCGGCAGCTGCCAAAAGATGCGCTCGGCGCCCCAGAAGCAGCCCATCCCGAAATATACGACCCCAGCACCATCGGGCCACGGGCCTTCAAGGGGTGCATCGAGCACCCTATGGCGGGCCGGAACAGCAAAGGGACGGTGTTCGCGTTGAGGTAGTAGTGACATCTCATCCTCCAGATGGATTACGTAGCCCCGCGTTTCCAACTAATGTGGGGGCGTGACTACCAGTAT
>Ga0079225_10000899_pt1 | contig 16367 bp, 13 predicted proteins | sample Poulit2012_FD_76344 | JGI IMG/M metagenome (GOLD analysis project Ga0079225, IMG submission 76344) | Agricultural soil microbial communities from Georgia to study Nitrogen management - Poultry litter 2012 | ecosystem: Environmental > Terrestrial > Soil > Agricultural land | place: USA: Georgia... | reverse complement strand
ATTAATATGAACAAAAATAATTCTATTAAAAAGATAGACAGTACAGATGCATGAATAAAAAAATATTTTTGTTATATTAATGCCAAGTGGCAAGTTGGCTGCAACAAAAAACCTGAATAAACCTGTCGTCAAATCACTTTCATGAGCGAAAGTGGTTTTTTAATTTAAAAAAAAGGTATTGCAATTTATACACACTGTTATATAATAGGTGTTAATTAATATTATTATTATAGTACAGGAGGAAGGTATAATGAGTTACGTAAATGTAGGTAATGTAAGGGTTGCAGAAGAATTATACCAATTTATCAATGAAGAAGCTTTACCGGATACTAAGGTTGATGTAGAACAGTTTTGGCAAGATTTCTCGACTGTTATGACGGAATTTTCTGCGAAGAATAAACAATTATTGCAAGAACGAGAGGATATGCAAAACAAAATAAATGCCTGGCATCACGAAAATAGTACAGTCGATTCGGAAGAGTACCAACAATTTTTGAAGGATATAGGGTATTTGGAAGATCTTGTGGAGGATTTTAAAATCGATGTTGATCATGTAGACGATGAAATTGCGCAAATTGCAGGACCTCAGTTGGTTGTTCCGATTAACAATCCTCGTTACGCTATTAACGCTGCTAATTCTAGATGGGGATCTTTATATGATGCGTTTTATGGTACTGATTTAATTGATGAGACAGACGGAAAAGAAAAAGGTACATCATATAATCCTGTTCGTGGAGATGTAGTTGTTGAAAAAAGTAAACAGTTCTTGGATGACACTGTTCCACTAGAAGGTGCATCTCATTTACAAGCGACGGAATACAAGATTGTAGATGGTTCTTTAGTTGTTACAATGGAAGATGATTCAGATACAAAGTTAAAGGACGAAGCACAATTTATCGGTTATCAAGGTCCGAAAGCAGCACCTTCAACCATTTTATTAAAAAATAATGGTCTACATTTAGAAATACAAATTGATTCCGGGCACCCAATCGGTAAAACAGATCCAGCACATGTAAAGGATGTTTTCTTGGAATCTGCCATTACTAGTATCATGGATTTAGAGGATTCTATAGCAGCTGTTGATGCTGAAGATAAGGTTGATGTCTATAGAAATTGGAAAGGATTAGTCAGAGGTGAATTGAGTACGACCTTTAAAAAGGGAGAAGAATTGATTGAGCGTCGTTTTAACCCAGATCGAATCTATAAATCTACTAGTGGGGAAACAGTTTCACTATCAGGTCGAGTGTTGATGCTTGTGCGTAATGTTGGGCATTTAATGACAAATAGTGCAGTACTACTTGAAGATGGTTCCGAAGCTTTTGAGGGAGTATTAGATGGGATTGTAACTAGTCTTATAGCCAAACAAAATTTACTCGGGCATGGAGAATACATTAATTCACAAGAAGGATCTGTTTACATTGTGAAGCCAAAAATGCATGGTTCCAAAGAAGTTGCATTTACAGACGCATTGTTTGCTCGGATTGAAGAAATGCTTGGTATGGATAAAAACACACTCAAAATAGGGGTTATGGACGAAGAACGTCGAACGAGTGTGAACTTAAAAAATTGCATTCATGCAGCAAAAGAACGAGCTATTTTCATCAATACAGGTTGGCTTGACCGTACTGGGGATGAGATACATACCTCAATGGAATGTGGGCCTATGAACAGAACTGCAGATATGAAGGGAATGGAATGGTTCCAATCTTATGAGAAAAATAATGTTGCTACTGGACTTCATGCAGGATTCCAGCACCATGCTCAGATTGGTAAAGGAATGTGGCCGAAACCAGATAATATGGATGATATGTGGAAAGAGAAAATTGGCCATGTAAAAGCAGGTGCTAATACCGCTTGGGTACCTTCTCCAACAGCGGCTACGGTTCATGCTATGCACTATCATGGAACGAATGTAACTTCTGTTCAGAATGAGCTACAATCAAAGGGAACAGATGTAGATTATCGAAAAGAAATTTTAGATATTCCGGTAGCTAAAAACCCTAACTGGTCTAAAAAAGAAGTGATGGAAGAATTAGAAAATAATGCGCAAAAAATGCTCGGTTATGTTGTTCGTTGGGTAGAACAAGGTGTAGGATGCTCCAAAGTACCAGATATAAATAATATAGGAATGATGGAGGATCGTGCGACCTTGAGAATATCCAGTCAATTGATTACGAACTGGCTACGTCATGGTGTCACAAGTGAAAAAGAAGTGATGGATATTTTAAAACGTATGGCAAAAGTGGTGGATGAACAGAACAAAGGTGATGAGGCCTATAGAAATATGGCACCGAATTATGATGAATCTGTAGCATTCCAAGCTGCAAAAGACCTTGTATTTAAAGGAACAGAGCAGCCTAGCGGATATACAGAACCGATCTTGCATAAGAGACGTTTAGAGTTTAAAAATAAGGTTAAAGTAGGCAACTAAACAGTTAAATAAAAAAACATCAGCGCCTTTAAAGAGGGGCTGATGTTTTTTTGTGTAAAGTTTGATATCTTTGTTTACTAATGTAATAAAGGGACACCATTTCATATAGTAAGGTTAATTCGTGTGGTAGTTCATTATCCTCTTCTTTATATGCGGGATGAGGGCTTTTCCAGAACAAATCAAGTAAAGCACGCAAATTATTTTCCTGTTCATCAATAGAAATTTTTTCCGATCCTTGTAAACGGAGAGCTAGTTCATAAATAGCTTGTTCAATAATATCCCAGCTCTCTTTACTGAAGGTCAACTGTTGCATAGAAATTTCCGCAATATTATTTAAATGGTATTGCATTAGCTTTAATCGGTGTAACTCTTCATCAAAATGCTGTAGTCTTTCGTTTTTTGTAATAATAAAAGGTTGAAAATCCGCTTGATCCGTTTGAAAACTGAGTAAAAGCTCTGTTTTTCTAATTTTACGGGCTATTTGTTCTAAGGCTTGTTTGATTTGTGAGGGATTCGTTTTTTCTTTAATAAATTGTTTGAGCAACGCACCAGTATCATTATTCACTTGCTTAATTTGTTGCTTTATTTGACTTGTATAATCTGGCGGTAAAATGAAAATATTGACTAGTGTTGATACGACGATACCTGTTGTAGTTGTACCAAGTCTAATTAAAAAAGACATCCAATAATTATCATATACAACTTCAACCATTGCAACAGCAGTTATTGTAGCAACTAGTAACCCAGCATTAAGCCTTAGTTGATAGCACGTCAGAATTGTTAGTGATGCTGCAAGTGTATATGTAAGAGGTGAATTACCAAATAAAGAAATAAATAAAACAGCATAAAACGAACCAATGGCAGATGCCGGAAAGCGAACAAGTCCTTTTTTAATGGAATCTTTAATGGAAGGCTCTAATGTAACAATTGCAGTAATTACAGCAAATACAGGTGGCCAATTCAGTTGTACACAAATAAATGCTGTAACAAAAACTGATACAGTTGTCTTAATTATACGATGTCCTGGTAGTTTCACACATACTTCTCTCCCTTAACTACACGATATTCCACTTACTTTATTATACAAAACTTCTCTTAAATAAAAAATAATTATCTTTTTAAAAAATATGTTAGCTTATAAACCTTATTGTTATAGGCTTTTATATAAAAATAAATAACAAAAACTAATAATTTTAAACTTTTTTTAAAAAACCCCTTGCAATTTTATAAAAATCTATTATACTGTATTATAACAGTTCAGATAAAACATTAACTGTTATATAAATTTGGAGGTGCAGGAAATGCTAAAACATAACCACGCAACATGTCCTGAATGTGGAGAAAAGATCTCATCAAAAAGTTACTCATTGGTTTGTGACTACTGCCTTTCCAAAAAAGAGGACTGAACTGAGACAATGACTTTGTAGTATAACACACAGCGGATAAACTAATTAAAAATATAAATCCCCAAACTGTTATATATCATATTGATATGTAACAGGGGGAGAGGAGGAATAGGGAAATGTATAAAGAAAGAGCAGAAAAATTACAACAAGCTTGGGAAACAGAAGAAAGATGGAAGGATATTAAAAGACCTTATAGTGCAGAAGATGTTATAAGGCTTCGAGGATCATTAGATATTGAACATACACTGGCTAAAAAAGGGTCAGAAAAACTATGGAATTTAATTAACACTGAAAACTATGTAAATACATTGGGAGCTCTGACAGGTAATCAAGCAGTACAACAAGTTAGAGCTGGTTTGAAAGCTATTTATTTAAGTGGATGGCAAGTTGCAGCTGATGCTAATATGGCAGGTGAGATGTATCCGGATCAGAGTCTTTATCCAGTAAACAGTGTGCCACAAGTAGTTCGACGGATTAATAAGGCGCTTCAGCGTGCAGATCAAGTAGAATACGCTGAGGGAGAATTAAAACATGATTGGTTTGCGCCAATTGTAGCAGATGCGGAAGCTGGATTTGGTGGTCATTTGAACGTTTTTGAACTGATGAAGTCAATGATTGAAGCTGGTGCATCAGCTGTACACTTTGAAGACCAGTTGGCATCAGAGAAAAAATGTGGTCACCTAGGTGGAAAGGTACTATTGCCGACACAAACAGCAGTTAAAAACCTAATTTCTGCACGATTTGCAGCTGACGTTATGGGCACACCAACGGTTATTATGGCGAGAACAGATGCTAACGCTGCTGATTTAATTACTAGTGATATTGATCCTGCTGATGAACCATTCATGACTGGTGAAAGAACAGAAGAAGGATTTTACCGTACAAATGCTGGTATAGATCAAGCAATTGCTAGAGGGCTTGCTTATGCACCATATGCAGATTTAATCTGGTGTGAAACAGCAGAACCTGACTTAGATGAAGCAAGAAAGTTTGCTGAAGCAATTAAGGCAGAACACCCTGATCAGTTATTAGCTTATAATTGCTCTCCTTCATTTAACTGGAAGATGCACTTATCTGAAAAAGAAATGGAAAGCTTCCAACGTGACATTGCTGCAATGGGATATAAGTTCCAGTTTGTAACACTAGCTGGATTCCACACACTTAACCACAGCATGTTTGAGCTTGCTAATCAGTATAAAGATGAAGGTATGGCAGCATACTCTAGATTACAACAGGCAGAATTTGCAAGTGAAGATAGAGGTTATTCTGCAACACGTCACCAAAGAGAAGTTGGAACGGGTTACTTTGATGAAGTTGCTCAAGTTATTTCTGGTGGTAGTTCTTCCACTGTTGCACTTAAAGGATCAACTGAAGCTGCACAATTTTAATAAAATGATAGAAAAGTAATATAGAAGAAAACCTCGGGAAAAAATCCCGGGGTTTTTTTGGTTTTTATAGGTCAAAGTTCGATAAGGTTTAACAAAAATATGCATAAATATTTCAAATGAAACACAATTGTAATATTAATAAAACATGTTTGTTACTTTTGCATGATATACTATCTTTGGAAGTTGATAGAGAGGTAATAGTTTTGAGTAATAGATTGTAATAAGATAGAAAGATTATGAAATAGACATACATAAAAAAACAGACAGATATAAATAATTTTTAAATAATAAAGGGGAATATAATTTGAAGAAAACAGTTCTTACAGTCAGCACAGCAGCAATAGTTACATTTGGAAGTACGTTTGCAATAAATAGTCCGTCCGTATATGCACAGCCTTCATTGGATGAAGTGAACGAACAACAGGAAGAAGTCAAAGACAAACTTTCTGATGCTGAGTCTAAAATTGCAGATATTTTATTTGAAATAAAAGATATTAATAATGAAATTGATCGATTAGAAGCAGCATTAGAACAAAATAATAGTGAGGCCGCAAAAAATAAATCAGAGGTATCTGAATTAAAAGAAGAAATTGATGACTTAAATGAGAAAATCGAAACGCGTAATGATATTTTGAAAGACCGTTTATCTTCTTATCAAGAGGGCGGCGGTAATATTGATTATTTAGAAGTCTTTTTAGGATCTAAAGATTTCTCCGAATTCGTTAGTAGACTATCTGCTGTTACTTCCATAGCAAATGCTGATGCGGAGCTAATAGAAGATAATATGAAAGATAAGGAATCTATTGAGGAAAAGAAAGAAGAAAAAGATGAAGTTTCAAAAGAATTGGAAAGACAAGAAGAAACAATTGCATCTCAGAAAGAACAACAAAAAGAGAGTAAAGAAAAGTTAGAGGAAAAAGAAGAACAAGTTAAAGAAGATATTGCACAACTTGAAAATAAAAGCAGTGAACTAGCTGCATTAGAAGAAGAAGCACTAATGGAAATCGAAGAACAAGAAGCAACACAAGTAGCAGCAGATACAACTGATGATACAGAAGACGAAGACGAAGATGATAGCAACGACGCAAATGATGATAGTAGTTCTAATGATAATTCAGGGAGTACTGCGAGTTCTTCTAATGGAGATTCCGGTAACGATTCTGGTAACTCAAGCAGTAAGAAAACAAAAGATAAAACACCTAAAAATGATGTAAAGACAGGTGGAGCTGCAACAACTGCAGGAAACCAATTCATCGGTAATTCAACTTATTCTTGGGGTTCAAAGGATCCTCAGAATGGATTATTTGACTGCTCTGGTTTTGTACAGTGGGCTTATGAACAGGAAGGTGTAAATCTACCTAGGTCAACAGGTGGTCAAGTTAACGCTGGTAAAAAGGTTTCATATAATCAAGCGCAACCAGGTGACTTAGTATTCTTCCTGGGAGGATCTCATGTTGGTATTTACTTGGGAGGCGGCCAGTTTATTGGTTCTCAGTCTAGTACAGGGGTTGCTGTAGCCAATATGAATAGCGGCTACTGGAGCGACAACTTCGATGGTACAGTGGTGAGAGTAAAATAAATAAGTTTATATAAAGATTAGAAAAAGGTATACTTTACAATTTTGTGTAAAGTATACCTTTTTTGTTTGATAGAAAGTAAGTATTCTCGTAAAATTAGACTTTGTTAACCGAATCTCGCTTATTTACAATAATTAAAATCAAAATCCATATGACATTTTGTAAAAGCATGTAGTTAATTGTTATGTTTTTGAAATATGACTAAAATAAAAATGAGACATTAGTATGATAGAATTTGCGTTGGGGATATAGAGAATAAATATATAAGGGGAGAGAAAGTTTTGCATATTAAAGGCATTTATGGAGTGTTGTTTGCTGCCTTCTTACTGTTAATACTTCCAGTTACAGAAGTATTTGCAGAGAAAAGCATGGATGATGTAGAGAAAGAAAGAGAAGAGATAAAGGAAAAACTATCAGATGCAGAAAACGAAGTAGCCGATATAATAATAGAGATAGATGAAATTGAAGAAGAAATGGCTGAGCTGGACAACGTATTAAAAGAAAATAAGAAACAAGTAAAAGAAACAGAGAAAGATATAGATGAAGTTCAAGATGAAATAGATGAACTTGAGAAGAAGATTGAAGAGCGGTTTGAAATTTTAAAGGATCGCGCTAAATCTTATCAAGAAAATGGTGGTAATTCTCAATTTATTGATGTTCTTTTTGATGCAGAGGATTTTAGTGATTTTATTAGCCGTGTATCAGCAATATCCACGATAACGGATGCAGATTCTAAATTGATAGAAGAACAAAAGAGAGATAAAAAGAAAGTTGAAGATAAATTAGATACGCTGGAAGAAATGAAAGCAGAACTTGAAAATAAACAAGAGCAATTGAAAGAACAAAAAGAAGCGAAAGAAAAAGCTGATAAAGATTTAAAGAGTAAAAAGAAAGACTTGAACAAAAAAGTCGACAAGTTAGAAATGAAAGATGATGATTTGTCAGATTTAGAAAGTAAGTTAAAAAGAGAAAAAGAGGCAAAAGAAGAAGCTGAAAAACAAGCCCAATCTGAATCTTCAAGTGATGATTCAACTGTAGCCTATTCAAAAGATACTGGCGGCGGAGAGTATGCTTGGCCGACAGAAGGAGGATACATATCAAGCACGCAGGGGCAACGTTGGGGTAGAGAACATAAAGGAGTAGACATTGCGAGAACAGATCGAAGTACTTCACCACCAATTTATGCTGCTGAATCAGGTACCGTTAAATCAGCTGGTACAATGAATGGTTATGGTAATACGGTTGTTATTGATCATGGTAACGGTATGGAAACATTGTATGGTCATATGTCCTCTATAAAAGCAAGTACTGGTCAAAAAGTGGAACGTGGACAACAAATCGGTGTCATGGGAAGTACAGGGAACTCCACTGGTATCCATTTGCATTTTGAAGTGCATAAAAATGGAGAAATCATGAATCCACTAGGTTATATAAATTAATAAAAATGTTTTATTAAACAGTTGTAATGATGAAAGTTTTATCATTGCAGCTGTTTTTTCATGAAAGAATTATATGACCGAAAAGGATCAATCATTAAAAATCGAGCGAATATTATTATCTATTCGCCCGAAATGATATAAGAAAACTAGAGCATTTAAATTAATATATTTGAGCACAACATTACTTCACTAGGAAAGTGGGACAAAATATGATTATTTATGTCTGTTTTTAATTTTAAAATATAAGTCAGTAGTTAATAGCTTGGCTTCCTTTTCAATCATTGAACTTACCATTAAACGAGCAATACAATATATACAAGAAGAAGCGTACTCAATAATGAACTAGCAACATAAATGACTGCATTTTTAAAGTAACCAGTTGTGATATATACTAACACTTCATTGCTAAAGGTGGAGAAGGTTGTATATGCTCCACAAAAACCAACACCACCTATTAACCACATCCAATCGTCTATCATACCTAATTGATAATATTTAAATAATACAGCAAGTAAAAGACTGCCAGAAATATTGGCTAACCATGTACCAAATGGATGTTTTTTAAATGCAGATGAAATGGCAAAACGCAATATACTTCCGAAAAAACCGCCGATAGCTACATATATAATATTTACCATGAACGGTTTCCTCCCTTGGGGATAAGGCGTGCTAATTTATAGCCAATGAAACTACAGCCCAGTCCGCCAATGATACTGAAAAACATATATGTCAATGATATAAATAAATGTGTTTCAGCTAATTGAATCATTTCTAAAGTGAAAGTTGAAAATGTCGTATAGGCTCCTAACAAGCCTGTTGTTACCCCAGTAAAAATAAATGGGGGGACCTTTTCTTTTGTAATTGGTAAAAACAATAGAAAAGAAAGCAAAAATGCTCCTGTTAAATTAACGGTAAAGGTCGCCCAGGGGAAAAGACTAAACGTATCCTGCACCCAAATACTGATGAAGTAACGTAAAGAAGCACCTAACATTCCACCGATGCCAACACTAATATAAGTTAGGGAAGATGTTTTCATGATGCTATTTGACACTCTGGACATAAGCCGTATATTTCGAATTTATGCCCTTCAATTTTATATGAAGTAAGCGTTTCTTGTGCTTCATTCATCGGACAAACATGGATAGGTGTTGTTTTTCCACATGTATTGCATATAAAATGATGATGGTGATCACTATGACAACTCATACGAAAATGCTTTTCTGCATTTAGATTAGTAGATTCTAAAATGCCCAGATCATGATATAAATGCAAATTACGATAAACAGTATCGAAACTAATGGCAGGATATCTTTCTTCCATATAATCATATAAGTTTTTCGCGGTATGGTATCGATCCTCTTTAAGGAAAAAGTCCAGAATTGTTTCTCGTCTAGTCGTCATTTTATATTGATTTTTGGTTAGTATCTCAATTGCTTTTGTTTTATTCATGTACTTGTGCGCCTCCTTTTTTTGTGAATGCGTCTTTGATGAACGTCAGTAAAAGTAGGATAATGGCAATAACTACAATCGTTCCTCCGGGTGGGATGCTTAAATAATAGCCTGAAACAAGTCCAGCAATAACAGCAATTTCAGCAAACATAATCGATAATGCAATTAATTGTTTAAAACTTCCTGCTAGTCGCATAGCTGCTGCTACTGGTAAGCTCATTAGTGCTGAAACAAGTAAAACACCTACAATTCGAATAGAAGCTGCAATAACAAGTGCAGTTAAAATAATAAATAAAAAATGAATCCGTTTTGCATGAATTCCTGATGTAACTGCGTGTTCTTCGTCAAATGACAAAGTTAATAATTCTTTATAAAAAAGAAATATTGTACCTAGAACAATAATCGTTATGACAATAATTAAATAAAAATCACCTTTACTTACGGCGGATACGGAGCCAAATAAATAACCAAATAAATCTGTATTAAACCCGTTTGCAAGTGCGATAAATATAACGCTAAGCCCAACCCCTCCACTTAAAATGATCGGAATTCCAATTTCCTGGTAAGCTTGATAAACGGAGCGAAGTTTTTCAATTAAAACAGCTCCAACAATGGAAAATCCCATTCCAGCATATAAAGGGCTGAAGGCGAATAGAAATTGCTTTTCGATAAACAGGCCGAATGCAATTCCAGCAAGTGTTACGTGTGATAATGCATCAGCTAATAAAGATAACCTTCGTACAACGAGAAAGCTACCGAGTAGTGGTGCGATAATACCGATAAGTAATCCGGTTAAAAAGGTATGGCGTAAAAAATCAAAATGTAATAGATCTAAAAGCATTGTTTTCTCCTTTTACTCATGATCATGCACAATCACTTGTACCGGATGACCATAAATTTCTGATAAATATTCGGTAGATAGTGCTGAGTATTCTTTCGTATTGCCATGGAAATGCATGGTTTTATTTAGACAGGCAACATCAGAAGCATATTCTGTCATGACTCCTGTATCGTGACTAATTAAAAGCAAGGTAATATTTTCTTCTTTGTTCAATTGATGTAATAGTTTGTAAAACTTCTCCACATTTTGATAATCAATGCCGACAGTAGGTTCATCTAAAATAAGTAGTTCTGGCTGACTAACAAGTGCTCGTGCAATAAATACACGTTGTTGCTGACCACCAGAAAGTTTGCCGATATTTTGATAAGCATATTCCCCCATATCAACTAGATCAATGGCGTCTAAAACTTTTTGCTTCATTTTTCGGTTAATCCGTTTGAGGTATCCGAGTTTCGCTGTTAATCCCATGGAAACAACTTCATACACTGTTGCTGGGAAGCCTTTGTTGAAGGTGTTTGCTTTTTGAGAAACAAATCCAATCTTATTCCAATTTTTAAATTTTTCAATGGGTTGATTCAGCATATATATATTACCTTGATCTGGACGGAGTAAGCCGAGTATGATTTTAATTAATGTCGTTTTCCCACCACCGTTCGGGCCAACTAATCCTAAAAACATCCCGCGCTTAATATTTAAATTGATATTTTCCAGGATTAACTTTTGGTCATATGAAAAAGAGACATTTTCTAAACGTATGACAGATTCCTCCATGAGTGCTCACTCCTCTATTCTTAAATTTATATGTCACATTCTATCGTAATGATTACGATTTGTAAAATATGGTGCCTCATTATTGGTTAAAATCTTTTTAATCAAAACGTTTAAAGTTATTTTTCCCAATAACACTAGACGGATGTACATTATAATGTTCCTAAAAGGGGAATATGATTATAAACGTGTCATATTTCTGTTAAAATGATAGTAGAAGAAAATGTTGGGGCAGTGAGGAGCGTAGTTACATGGACGTAGAAATGAAAGTGACTGGTTTAAAACATGATAATCCTGATAGGCTGATGAAAGATACATTCCAACCGATTGCTGGCGTTAATCAGATTGCAGTTTATGAGAAGGAAGGAATTGTGAAAATCACTTATGAACAGGAAGTTATTTCATTAGATCATATTTGTAATATTATAGAAGATTTAGGAATAAAAGTGGACCGTTGATTGGTGTTAAGTAATATAGGGGGGATTTTGTTGGATCAAAAAATGAATCAAATCACATTTAATCAAATCAATGATGCATCCTGGCGAGAAACGGCTGTTCAATCATTGAAAGGAATTCCGTATGAGAAATTGCAAACGCACACATTAGAAGGAATAACAATTGATCCTTTATATACGAAGGAAATGTACGATGCTTATTTTAGTGGGGATGTTGACTCCTTTACTCGACAAATTCAAACAGGTATAAATACTCCAGATTGGACAATTGCCCAAGTAACTTATGCGAAGACTGGAGAAACGTTTATCCAGGAATTAAAAAAATCATTGGATGCTGGCAATGAAGCGATTGTTTATGATGGTAGAGAGCCTGTAAATTGGGATGAACAAAGCCTGTATGAGCTAGCACAGTTACTAATCACCTATCCAGTTTATGCTTTTCATGTGGAAGAAACAGATATGTTTATGCAAGCTTTTCATATGATATCTCCAACAAATCGTCATAAGGTAACTGGAGTTTTGCAAAGCTCAGCTTCCTTAGAGGGATTTGATCATTTGCGAAGTTTGATTGATACAGTACCTTTTCATATGGATGGGGCAGACAGTGTAATGGAATTGGCGCTAGCATTATCTAGTATAGTTAATAAGTCGGAGAATTCACATGATTTCTCTAGCATAGCTAAACATATCGCAGTTCGTTTTGCTGTTGATACACAGTTTTTTATGGAAATAGCAAAACTTCGGGCCTTTCGTGTCCTATGGCAAACGTTGTGTAGGGCATATAATCACGAAACTGTACATATTCCTGTAATCGCCGAAACATCTCTTAGAACATTTACCCGTTTTGATTCCCATATGAATATGATTCGAGGAGGAAATGAAGCACTAGCTGCTGTAATTGGTGGGGTAGACGTTTTTACAGTGCATCCGCATTTAGAACTTGAAGAAGTGACCGAGGCGTCTGTTCGTACTGCACGCAATATTCAACTTATTATTCGGGAAGAATCATTTCTTAAATATGTAATTGATCCTGCAAGTGGCTCTTATTATATAGATATTTTAACGAAAGAACTTATTGATGCAGCATGGACGTTATTTCAGGAAATTGAAAATGGCGGTGGTTACGAAGCATATCAGGCTTCTGGCAAAATGGATGAGATGTTTAAACGACAATCCAATCATCGTCTGGAAAAAATGAACTTACAAAAAAGCACATTGGTCGGTACGAATCGTTATGTCGATGTAAATGAAATTCTCAAAACGCAAGGAAAACAAGAGATAAAAGGAAGAATTGCTCAACCCTTCGAGCAATTGCGTATGAAAGGATTGCAAACGGCACCAAGTGTTGTTTTGATTCGAATTGGTTCCTTGCAAGATTTTAAAGCACGGGCAGATTTTGCTAAAGGTTTATTAGCTGTTGGTGGCATCGACGCAGTGGAAAGTCCTGTGTTTGCATCTACTGAAGAAGCCGCTGCATGGATTTCATCTAATGAATATACCTACTATGCCTTTTGCACGTCTTATGAAAATATAAAAGCATCTCTGGAAAATACACCAGAATTGAAAGCGAATTGGAATGATGCAGTTGGATTGTTTTCTGAAGAGGAACAAGACGATTTGAAAAAGATAGGTATCGATGATTTTATTTATGCAGGTATGAATCAATTAGAAAAATTAGAGGCAATTATTACGACATGTGGGGAGGAGGGTTATCATGAAAAAGCCTGACTTTTTGAATGTAAAACCGAATGACAATGACTGGTCGCAAGCTCTGGAAAAGAAAAAAGCAGCCGATACGAATGAAGGAATTTCGATTGATAATGTTTATGAACAGGCGGATATAGCTGGTTTAAATCATTTAAATGATTACCCTGGAGTCGTTCCCAATACGCGAGGACCATACCCGACAATGTATGTGAAACGACCTTGGACGGTTAGACAATATTCAGGATATTCAACTGCAGAGGAAAGTAATGCATTTTATCGTCGTAATTTAGCGATGGGACAAAAGGGGCTATCGGTAGCGTTTGACCTTGCGACGCATCGTGGTTATGATTCCGATCATCCTCGTGTCTCTGGTGATGTCGGTAAAGCTGGTGTAGCAGTTGATTCCGTAGAAGATATGAAAATACTATTTGATCAAATTCCTCTAGATGATATGTCCGTATCCATGACGATGAATGGTGCAGTTTTGCCAGTGATGGCTTTTTATATTGTTGCCGCAGAAGAACAAGGTGTATCTCCAGAAAAGTTAGCTGGTACAATTCAAAATGATATTTTAAAAGAATATATGGTAAGAAATACGTATATTTTTCCACCAGAGATGTCTATGAAAATAATTGCAGATATTTTTGCGTATACAGCGGAATATATGCCGAAATTTAATTCTATTTCTATTTCTGGCTATCATATGCAGGAAGCAGGTGCAACTGCTGATATTGAACTGGCATACACTTTGGCTGACGGTTTGGAATATGTGCGGACAGGAATTGAAGCTGGTATTGATATTGATAGATTTGCACCGAGATTATCTTTTTTCTGGGGAATAGGTATGAATTACTTTATGGAAGTGGCAAAACTACGTGCTGCGCGTAGAATGTGGGCACAGATGATGGCTACTTTCAAACCAGAAAATTCTAAATCAATGACACTACGCACTCATTCTCAGACATCAGGTTGGAGTTTGACAGAGCAGGATCCGTTCAATAATGTAACTAGAACACTTATAGAAGCAAATGCTGCAGCAATGGGCCATACGCAAAGTTTGCATACGAATGCTCTTGATGAAGCAATTGCACTACCGACGGATTTTTCTGCTCGGATTGCGCGTAATACACAATTGTATTTACAGGAAGAGACTGGTATGACAGATGTTGTCGATCCATGGGGTGGATCTTATTACGTTGAAAAATTAACGGATCAAATTATGGAAAAGGCATGGAAACACATGGAAGAGATTGAAGATTTAGGCGGGATGGCAAAGGCTATTGAAACAGGCATTCCTAAGTTGAAAATAGAAGAAGCTGCTGCAAAACGTCAAGCTCAAATTGATTCTAAAACAGAAACAATTATTGGTATGAATCGTTATCCATTAGAAGAAGAGGATCCAATAGACATCCTAGATATTGACAATACAGTAGTTCGTCAAAAACAAATGGAACGTATCGAGAAGATGAAAGAATTACGGGATGATTCCGCTGTTGAAGAAGCGTTAAATCAGTTAACTGAAGTGGCCAGAACAGGTGAGGGAAATTTACTTGCTTATGCGGTGAAAGCGGCGAGAGTTCGTGCAACGATTGGTGAAATTTCTGATGCGATTGAAGCAGTTTCAGGTAGACATAAGGCGGTGATTCAAGCTGTGAGTGGTGTATATAGCTCAAACTTTTCAAACCAGGAAGAGATGGATAATGTTATAGAGATGGCGGAAGAATTTTTAGAGAATGAAGGACGTCGCCCAAGAATTATGGTCGCAAAAATGGGGCAAGACGGCCATGATCGTGGCTCTAAAGTTGTCGCATCTTCTTTTGCTGATTTAGGATTTGATGTCGATATTGGACCATTATTCCAAACCCCTGCAGAAACAGCAAAACAAGCCGTCGAAAATGACGTGCATGTTGTAGGGGTAAGTTCTTTAGCGGCCGGTCATAAGTCACTCGTTCCACAATTGATGGAAGAATTACAAAAGTTAGGACGGGAAGATATTTTAATTATCGTTGGTGGAGTCATTCCTGCTCAAGATTATCAAGTCCTCCAAGATATGGGAGTTGTCGCGATATTTGGTCCGGGAACGGTTATACCTGTCGCTGCTCAAAAAGTGATTGAAGCTATTTATGAATCACTTGGATATGAGGAAGTAGACGAATGACTGACAATAATAAATCATTACACGTTAAAGGTGGATTAAAAAGTTCTCATGATGGTCGAAAAGGAACGAAACGAAGGAAGTTTGTTAAAAAACGAGCACCTTTTTATGCAAAACAAGAAGCAGAATTAATTTATACCGGTTCCACGAATGCATTGGCTCGGGCAATCACATTAGTTGAAAGTAAAAATGTAGCAGATAGAAAACAAGCTCAAGCTTTATTGCAAGAAGTGATGCCAAAGACAGGTAACAGTATTCGAATAGGCATAAGCGGTGTCCCTGGCGCTGGAAAGAGTACCTTTATTGAAACATTTGGCATGATGCTTTGTGAAATGGGATATAAAGTAGCAGTATTAGCTATTGATCCTAGCTCCTCTCTGACCGGAGGCAGTGTACTGGGCGATAAAACGCGTATGGAAAAATTATCAATGCACCCGCGAGCCTTTATTCGACCGTCTCCAACATCTGGTACACTTGGCGGCGTTCATCAAAAATCACGTGAAACAATGCTGCTTTGTGAAGCCGCGGGCTATGATGTTGTACTGGTGGAGACTGTCGGTGTCGGTCAAAGTGAAATTGCCGTACGAAATATGGTTGATATTTTTTTATTATTAGTGTTAACAGGTGCGGGCGATGATCTTCAAGGAATGAAAAAAGGAATTATGGAGATGACAGATCTGGTAGTTGTGCATAAAGCAGACGGAGAAAATAAAACCAAAGCAAGACAAACAATGCGGGAATATCGACGGAT
>Ga0079225_10000898_pt1 | contig 16367 bp, 12 predicted proteins | sample Poulit2012_FD_76344 | JGI IMG/M metagenome (GOLD analysis project Ga0079225, IMG submission 76344) | Agricultural soil microbial communities from Georgia to study Nitrogen management - Poultry litter 2012 | ecosystem: Environmental > Terrestrial > Soil > Agricultural land | place: USA: Georgia... | reverse complement strand
ATGTATTGGGCTTGCAACCACGAGAGTTATTAACGATGGATCACTTAACAAAGCTCGGTGTGGATTCTTTGAAAGTAACAAGAATAGATGATAGAAACTTTAAAATTGAGTTGGCTGATACGAATGCATTCGAAAATTGGAAGATAGAAATTGAAGAAAAAATAAGAGCAAGTGGATGTAGGATGCCCAAGTTAAGGCCAACTTTACTAGAAGCAGAGTAGGATGAGTAAAACTTGAAAGTAGACAAGATACATCAACAAACATTAAAAAAATTTAATGCTTTAAAGGGACAAACATTAACAGGACGTGGACCAATTAAAGGTATAAAAACAGGAGGGTTAGTTGCCCCAGATAAATATGTTCATCATGAACATATTATGCATGATTTAATTAGAGGGTTTTATAAGCCGGCAAAGAAGCCTTACCTTTTATCATATCAAGCAACAGAATCCAAAGATAATTACGGAGAACAAATTAGATGGATTAATAAGATTCAATATTCATATGAGGTTATCGAGATGCATCCTCCAAATAGTCCTAAAGATAACAGGAAGAAAAGCGACATAAATGCTGCTCGTTATAATATGGAGCATCAAATACCGTTGGGGATCTTATGGAAAAAAGAGAAGGGAATAAATACGGTACTTGGTTTAGGAGTTATTACAAGAGAAAGAGACGATGGTGTATTCATAGTTAAGCCATATGAAATGGTAATGCAAGAAGAGATATGTAGTGTAATAAATGATAGTGAAAATCCTGAGGAATTGTTAACGGAAGTGTTGAAAGAAGTTAAACAAAGGTATGGTCAAGGGAAGTTTCGTGAGAAGCTAAAGGAAAACTTTAGCACTTGTGCAATATGTGAGATTAGCAGGGATTATTCAATTGCAAGCCATATTAAACCATGGTCTGTTTCTAACCATGAAGAAAGATTGGATGAAGATAATGGTTTATTGCTTTGTCCGAATCATGATTATTTGTTTGATAACGGGTTAATTACGTTCGATGATAAAGGAGGTATAATAATCTCTACTAAGTTAGAAGAACATCAAATAAAGGAATTCGAAATTAAAAAGTCAGCAGTTGTTGTGTTAAACGACGGAACTAGGGAGTACATGGCATATCATCGAGAAAAGATATTTGAATAATTCATTTCGTGTTTAAAATTAGGTGTGGACAATTAAGTTGGTGACGGATAATGAACACTTCTTTATTGATATTTAGTAGTTTTAATTGTCAGTGTGCTAAGTGATAAACGTTTTGCATAACTTAGTTACTTAATCAATAATTATTGTAAAGAAGAGTATTTACTTAAATAAATCAGTGGAAAATAATACTAAAGTCAATCGTTAATATTGCAACATGACTGATATGGTATGAAAAAGTAACAAATCACAATAAAAGTAGAGTCAAAAAATGTTTTCTTGTAATTGACAATTCGGCTTCATTTAAAAAGGGTATAGATATCAATTATCTTTATAAAATAATGTGCAAAAATAAATAATTATATTAGGAAAAACCCTAAATTAATTATGGAAATTACATTTATAATTATCCTGAAGATTTAACTACTTTAATATAACATCTAGGTTAACTAATAAAAACTTCGACAAAATCACGTGGTGAACGTACATGTACAGGGCTAACGCTTGTTTGGTAACGTTGTTCCGGTCCAATCTACTTCTGAAATTTTCAATGTTGTGTAATCACGGTGATACTTCGCGATGATATATTTTTCGGCTACAACCCTAAATTTTTTCAATAGGGATATACCAAGCCCCCTGTATCGACTGAGTTATGCCTATAAATCATTGCCATGTATATTTGGTATACGGGTGATTTTATTAAGAAAGGTAAATTGTTTCTGGAAAGATTGGTTAATCCCCCACAATCACTGGTAAAAATGATCGCAAGTTATGGTGCAAATCAAAGGCAATATTCAATTCAAAGCGATCTATAGAAATCATGAAATTGATTCAAAAATTAACAAAGTCATTAAATATTACGATCCTATTCGTCACACAGGAGGAGTTGTTGCAATATACAAATAGAGTGATTAGGATGAAAGGTTATAGCTTAATTGAAGAGAGTGCGTAATAAAAGCCTGCTAGGTATGCCGATCGAACATCGGATCCTTAGTAGGCTTTTGCATTTCATCATACAGATTTATCGGCACATCTCTATAACATTTAGTTTTCTTAATTACATATTGTGGCGTTGTGGCTGTATTTGTAATTATGAAATTGATTCACTAGATTAAGAAAAAACCTACGAATAAATTGCAACAGCAAAAGAACTACCTACATATATTATAGATAGTGTGCTACTTACTTTAATTTAATAGTTGAATTAGAGTTTATTTTTGATTTCTTTAAACACAATGTTTTTTGAAGGTGGGTGATATATCTTTTTTAGACGGAGTATTCAGAAACTTCCGTAAATGTATTGACAACTTTAATTTCTCCAGCTAGAATGGTGTTAAATATAGAAATGGACGTTTCTAATATAGAAACAGGGGAAAATTTAATAATTAAATTCGTTTCTATTAATTTGAAGGGAGTTTTTAAAGAATATGATAAATGAAGCTAATATATTAAAAACATTAGATAAAGGTCTAGTTGTTGTATTATATTTAGCACAAATAGATAGATCTATATCAGTTACGGAGCTATCTAAAAGCATATCAATTAATAAATCAACAGTATTTAAAATTTTAAAAACACTACAAAAAAGAGGGTTTGTACTACAATTTGAGAATGAAAAATATGGTCTACGTACAGAAATTTTTCAAATGATAGTTGATCAAAGTTGTTTTAATCCAAGTTTACAACGTGTAGCCCGATTTGAAATCGAAAAACTATCTGAGTATTGTGAGGAAACAATCACATTATCATCATTAGTAGGTTCCAAAGTACAATGCGTAGATAAAATTGATAGTAGTGTTACAGTTCATGTTACACATAAAATTGGTCGATATTCTCCCTTATATGCAGCAGCCACCGGGAAAGCAATATTGGCGTTTTATTCGGATGATAGTTTAAGAGAATATATAGAAGAAACCCCTCTCAAATCATATACAAATCAAACAATTACTTCTGTCGAAGAATTAACTTCAGATTTAAAAAGTATTCGTGATAGAGGTTTTGCAATCAGTAATGGAGAACTGGACTTGGGTGTAAGTGGAGTAGCGGCGCCAATCTTCCAAGCTAATAATATGGTGATAGGTGCAGTTAGTATATGGGGATTAACGCAGGGTATGCCAAATACAAAATTAAGTGAATATGGAAGTTTTGTAAAAAGCACAGGATTGAGAATTTCTGAAAAGCTTGGATATGCAACAAAATAAAATTATTAAGATTAAAAATACTAAGGTAAAAAAAGAAGGGATGAATTGAATTGTCAAAAGGAAGAAGTGTTACCCCAAAAAAAGGTCTCGAATTAGAGTGTAAAGGTTGGGAGCAAGAAGCTGCTTTACGCATGTTATATAATAATTTAGACCCCGAAGTCGCGGAAAAACCGGGTGAACTTATTGTCTATGGAGCGTCAGGAAAAGCTGCTCGTAATTGGGAATCATTTGACGCAATTGAGAAAGAATTAAAAGAACTAGAAAACGATGAAACTCTGTTAATTCAATCGGGTAAACCGGTAGGAGTATTTAAAACTTTTGTGCATTCACCTAGAGTGATATTATCAAACACTGTAATCGTTCCAAAGTGGGCAACTTGGGATCATTTTAATGAGCTTGACCAAAAAGGACTTATGATGTATGGCCAATATACTGCCGGAAGTTGGAATTATATTGGCACACAAGGGATTTTACAAGGTACATTTGAAACATTTGGGATCATCGCAGATAAGCATTTTAATGGAACCTTAAAAGGCACTTTAACATTAAGTGGTGGGTTAGGTGGCATGAGTGGAGCACAACCTTTATCTGTCACGATGAATGATGGAGTTATTATTGTAGCAGAAGTGGATAGGGCAAAAATTGAAAGAAGGATCAAAACAAAATATTGTGACATGATGACAGAATCCATAGACGAAGCTATTGAATTAGCAACTAATGCAAAAGAAGAAGGTAAAGCTTTATCGATTGCAGTTTTAGGTAATGCTGCAGAAGTGGCCCAAAAATTATTGCAAAAAGACGTTCAAGTAGATATTGTTACTGACCAAACCTCAGCGCATGACCCGATGAATGGATATTATCCAATTGGATACGATTTGCGGGGAGCTGATGAATTAAGAAAAAGCAGCCCTGAAAAATATTTAAAGGAATCAAAAAAATCAATTGTCCAGCATGTTGAGGCTATGTTGTCTTTCCAACAAAAGGGAGCTATTGTATTTGACTACGGAAACAATATTCGTCAAATTGCAAAGGATGAGGGGGTCGAAAATGCTTTTGATTTCCCTGGATTTATACCTGCCTATATTAGGCCACTTTTCTTTGAAGGTAAAGGTCCTTTCAGATGGATAGCATTATCTGGTGATCCAAACGATATATATAGAATTGATGATTTAGCGAAAGAGTTATTTCCAAATAATAATACGCTACATAAATGGCTTGATTTAGCACAAGAAAAGGTAGCTTTTCAAGGTTTGCCTGCTAGGGTTGCATGGTTAGGTTATGGTGAACGAAAAAAAATAGGAATAGCAATAAACGAATTGGTGAAATCTGGAGAATTAAAAGCCCCAATTGTTTTTGGAAGAGATCATTTAGATTCAGGTTCTGTTGCTGCACCAAACAGAGAAACAGAAAGCATGAAGGATGGATCAGATGCAGTAGGTGATTGGCCCGTATTAAATGCGTTATTAAATACTGCGTCGGGAGGATCTTGGGTATCATTTCACCATGGTGGTGGTGGTGGAATGGGGTATTCTTTAACAGCTGGTATAGCTGCAGTAGCAGATGGAACTGATTTAGCATATGAGCGACTGGAGCGAGTGCTAACAACAGATCCTGGAACAGGGGTAATAAGACATGCGGACGCAGGGTATGATGGAGCAATAGAGTTTGCGAAAGAGAAAAATATTATAATTCCATTAAAAAGGTGATGTTATGCAATTTGATACGTTAATTATAAATATTGGAGAATTACTACCAATGGAAAATAATGGTCCAATTAAGGAGAATTGATGAAAAATCTGCACACACTTGAAAATGTAGCTATAGGAATTAAAGAAGGATATGTTGCTTGGGTTGGTTTAATGGGAGAGGTAAAAAACTTTAATTCAAAGCAAACTATCGATGCAGAAGGAAAGTTAGTGACTCCTGGATTAGTCGATTCTCATACTCATTTAGTTTACAGTGGATCACGTGAAAAAGAATTAGTTTTAAAACAAAAAGGCGCATCATATTTGGAAGTTTTAAATAATGGTGGGGGCATATTGTCAACTGTTAGATCTACTCGTGATGCGACTGAAGGAGAGTTAGTTAATAAAACATTATCTCATTTAGATAGGTTTTTAGAGCATGGTGTTACAACTTTAGAAGCCAAAAGTGGATATGGATTGGAGATAATAACTGAGATAAAACAATTAAAAGTAGCAAAAGAATTGCAAAAAAGACACCCCATTGATATTGTATCTACATTTTTAGGAGCACATACAATTCCTCCTGAATATACAGATAATGCTTCTGAATATTTAGATTTGTTAGAAGAAACACTTGAGTTAATAAAGGAAGATAATCTCGCCGAATTTGTAGATATTTCAGTAGAAAAAGATATGTTTTCTATAGAAGAAGCGAAGAAATATCTGGAATGGGCTAAAAAGAAGGGCTTAGGATTAAAAATGCATTGTGAACAGTTTAGTTCGATTGGAGCAATAGATCTAGCTATAGAATTAGACGCAATAAGTGTTGACCATTTGGAAGTTACCTCTCATAAAGATATTCAGCAATTAGCTAAATCAACCTTAATAGGAATTGTATTACCTGGAGTTAGCTTTTATTTAGGATTACAATATGCAGATGCAAGAAATATAATTGATAATGGTGGGGCTATTGCAATATCAACAGATTTTAATCCGGGGAGTAGTGTTACAGAAAATTTACAGTTAATTATGTCTATAGCAGCATTAAAAATGAATTTATCACCCTCAGAAATATGGCATGCTGTTACTGTGAACGCAGCACATGCAATAGGGAGAGGAGAAGAAGCAGGAGCAATAATGGTCGGGCGACCAGCAGACATCGTAATATGGAATGCATTTAACCACATGTACATCCCTTATCATTATGGAATCAATCATACAAACACAGTGTTAAAAAAAGGTAATATAGTCTACGAAAGGGTATGAAAATAATGCAGAATATAAGACATTTAAAGCCCCACGGAGAAGAAAATTTCATCGATAGTTATAGTACTAAAGCAAAAGAATTAATCACGTTAGATATTAAAGAAAATACGGATTTTATCATGGTAGGGTTACCACTTTCTAAAACATCAATAAGTCATTCGGGAGCATCTTTGGCTCCTGAGTATATAAGAGATGCATTTTCAAACTTTACTAATTATGCAATCTCCGATCAAAAAGAAATAAAGAATAAAATATTAGATCTTGGAGATATCAAGATGCATCCGACGGAGATTATCCAGAATCAACAGGCTATATATGAAGGTGTTATTGATGTAATAAATAAATATCCACAATCAAATTTTTTCTTCCTGGGGGGTGATCACTCTGTTACTTACTCAACCATTAGGGCAGTGGCCGAAAAAAGTAAAAATATAGGAGTAATTCAATTTGATGCACATTTAGACTTAAGAAATCCTAAAGATGGAGGACCTACAAACGGTACACCGTTTAGGCGATTGATAGAAGATAAATTAATAAAAGGTTCTAATCTCGTACAAATTGGGATAAGAGATTTTGCAAATTCACAAATATATCATAATTTTGCGAAAAAGAATGATGTAAGAACTTATACAATGGAGGATGTTAGAAAGGAAACACTAATTGAAATATTAACTAAAGAGCTGAATCTATTATCTGAAAGTTCGGACGAAATCTATTTATCGGTAGATATTGACTCTATCGACCAAGCATTTGCTCCAGGATGTACTGCAATAGGGCCGGGCGGTTTAACGCCACAAGAGTTATTACAAGGAATAGATCTTGTAGCAAAGAATCAGAAGGTGAGAGCTATTGATATCGTGGAAATAGAACCAACGTTAGACTTTAGAAATATGACGAGTAGAATTGCAGTAAATATTTTATTATATTTTATGAAAGGAAAAATATTCGGTTAAAACATTGAAGTATAAAGAAGTTAATAAAAAGTTAATTTAAATGACAGATGAGAGGAGATTTTATAATGATAGTACTTGATGGTGATAATGTAACAATAAAGGAGATAGAAAAAGTTTTATTTCAGAGTCATTCAGTAAAGGCTTCTGACGAGAGTTGGAATAAAGTAAAAAGTAGTCGTAAAGTTGTTGAAGATATAACTGATGAGGGTAAAGTAGTTTATGGGGTAACTACTGGATTTGGTAAAATGAGTGATGTATTAATAGATAGTAAAGATACAGAAAAATTGCAATTAAATTTAATTAGAAATCACTCTAGTGGTGTAGGAGAGCCGTTTTCGGAAGTTGTTAGTAGAGCAATGCTTTTATTAAGAGCAAATACTTTATTAAAAGGATTTTCAGGTGTTCGTCCTAAAATTATTGAGCAGTTAATCATGTATATAAATAAGAGAATTACTCCAATAATTCCACAACAAGGTTCTCTTGGTGCAAGTGGAGATTTAGCACCACTAGCTCATTTAGCATTAACTTTGATTGGAGAAGGGAAAGTATATTATAAGGGTCAAAAAATGGAGACAATCGATGTATTAAAGGAAGAAAAAATAGAACCATTAACTTTAACCGCCAAAGAAGGGCTTGGTCTAATAAATGGTACACAAGCAATGACAGCCCAAGGAATTGTAGCATATATAAAGGCTGAAAAACTATGTCGACAAGTAGAAATGTCATCTTCGTTGACATTCGAAGCTTTATCTGGAATAACAGATGTATTTGATGAAAGGATACATGCTGTACGAGGGTATAATGAACAAATAGAGGTAGCTAAAAGAATGTCTACCTATTTAGCAGAAAGTAAACTTACAACTAGACAAGGTGAGCTTCGCGTGCAGGATGCATACTCATTACGATGTATTCCGCAGGTACATGGAGCAACTTGGCAAACATTAAATTATGTCAAAGAAAAATTAGAAATAGAAATAAATGCAGCAACAGACAATCCTCTTATTTTTGATAATGGAAATAATGTAATTTCTGGTGGTAATTTTCATGGACAACCCATTGCTCTAGCTATGGATTTCTTATGTATTGCAATGGCAGAAATTGCAAACATAACTGAACGACGTATTGAGAGATTAGTTAATCCTCAGTTAAATGATTTACCACCATTTCTCACTCCTGATCCAGGATTGCAATCTGGAGCGATGATTTTACAAATAACGGCAGCATCGCTCGTATCTGAGAATAAAACATTAGCACATCCAGCAAGTGTCGATTCTATTCCATCTTCCGGAAACCAAGAAGATCATGTGAGTATGGGAACAATAGGAGCGCGGCATGCAAATCAAATTGTGGATAATGTCAGAAATGTTGTTGCGATTGAATTAATGTGTGCAATGCAAGCATGTGAATTTAAAGGTAAAGAAAAAATGTCATCATATACAAGAGTGATTTTAGAAAAAGGGAGGGAAATTATTGATTCAATGAATCAAGATCGTGTATTTGCGTATGATATTGAAAAGATAAATGAATGGTTATTGGAAGGAAATTGGGATGACTTTTTAGTTAATTAATATATTTCTAAAAACAAAAATAATTGATATGTTAAAGGATATGATAATATTGACTATTGCATATAGAGATTCCATTAATAAAATTGATCCTTATATACCGGGAAAGTCTATAGAAGACGTTAAGAGAGAGTATAATTTAGAACATGTTATAAGATTGGCATCTAATGAAAATGCACATGGGGCTTCTAACAATGCATTGGATGCAGCGGTAAATTCATTAAAAAATATGAGTTTATATCCTGATTCATCTGCAAAGTTATTAAGAAAAGAATTATCAAGTTTTTATGGAGTAAAAAAAGATGAAGTATTCACGGCAAATGGTGCTGATAATGTATTATCTATTTTAATCAGTGCATATATAAATGAAGGAGATGAAGTAGTATATTGTACACCTACTTTTCCTGTTTATAAATCAGCTACACTATTAATGGGTGGTTCCTGTATAGAAGTACCAATGACTAATGATTGGAAATATGATTTAAATGGAATGTTAGAGAAAATTACTAACAAAACTAAAATGGTTTTCATTTGTAATCCAAATAATCCTACCGGGACTATTGTATCTAATCAGGAAATATTAGATTTTTTAGATAAAGTGCCTAGTCATGTACAAGTGGTTTTAGATGAAGCTTATATTGAATATATAGATGATGAAGATTATCTTACAGGAATAGAACTGTTTAAACAATCCTATCGAATTATTTTAGTTCGTACATTTTCAAAGTTTTATGGTTTAGCAGGATTACGAATTGGATATGCAGTTGGATCTAACCAAGTATTAGAACCAATGTTACGAATAAGAGAAGCTTTTGCAACTAATAGGGTTGCAATAGAAGCTGGTGTTGCTGCATTAAAAGATCAGGAGTTCACTAGAAAACATTTATTAGAAGTAAATAGAGGTAGGGAATATTTATATAACGAGCTAACAGAAATGGGTTTCGAGGTATTCCAATCTTACTCAAACTTTATTTTTGTAAATTTTTACTGCAACACATTAAATTTGTTTGAAGAATTATTGCAATATGGTTATATCATTAGACCATGTGCCCCATGGAAACTTTCACAGTACGCCCGAGTATCTATTGGAACAATGGAACAAAACAAGTCATTTATAAATGTTTTAAAAAAATCATATATAAAGGAGAAATAAATATGTTAAATGATAAGCCGTTTGTTTGGATTCTTGATGATGAATTTCAAGACCATAATATTGAATTTGATAGATATGAAAAAGCAGGATATGAATATAAGGTAACCAGAAGTCATGAGTTAGAAGAAGACTTAAAAAAGTATGCAAAAATAGCTGATGGAGTGGTCGCACAAATAGGATTTCCATGTGGAAAGAATATTATTGATAAATTTGAATCATGTAAAGTAATTGCGATTTCAGGTGTGGGATATAACCATGTTGATTTGAAAGCAGCTACTCAAAAGGGAATATACGTATCAAATGTTCCCGACTATTGTGTGGACGAAGTTACAGATCATACACTTTCCATGATACTGTATTGGGCTAGGAGATTGGCATACTTTCATGATAGTGTAACTAAAGAAAAAAAATGGGATCCACTATTTATTTCAGATATAAGGAATTTAAGAACTTCGACTATAGGGCTTTTAGGATTTGGTCGTATGGCTAAAACAGTGGCAAGTAAATTAAAGGTTTTTGGTTCCAGAATCATTGCACATGATAATTACGTGGATAAAAAAGATTTCGATGAACTAGGCGTTGAATCAGTGAGCCTAGATGAACTATTAAGAGAGTCACATTTCTTAAGTTTACACGTTCCACTTACCAAAGAGACTGAAAATTTACTTAACAAGGAAAATTTAATGAAATTACCCAAAAATTCATTTATTGTTAATACTTGTAGAGGTGGAATTATTAACGAATCTGATTTAGTTGAATTACTTAATAATGGTCATATTGGTGGAGTTGCATTAGATGTATTAGAACAAGAACCACCCGATTTTGACAATCCATTACTCTATTTAGATAATGCACTGATAACACCACATTCTGCGTATAATTCGATTGAAGCTCTACCCGCACTTAAAAATATAACCTGCGATATTATTATTGAAGGTATTGAAACTGGAAGATTAAAAAAATCATTAAATGGACACGAAATTTAAATACAACTTTAGAGTCTAATAATGTGATAATTGCACTATATAATTAACGAAAAGGGATTATTATTGCAATAAAATAATATTTTAATACATTTTTAATTTATTAAGTAGTTGGTTAGAACAATTTAAAAATATGTGTTTAAAGGAGGAAATAATCATGAGTAATAATATAGACATTGAAAATACGAATGTTAAAGAGCCGTCGTTATTGATTGCAATTCTTCCTCTCTTGTTGATGGCAGCATCATTAATTGTTGGTGTTGGGATATACGGGACGGATCCACATATTCCAATATTCGTAAGCGCTTTCTTTGCTACTATTATTGCAATGAGTTTAGGTCATACATGGGGTTCAATTCAAAAAGAAATATTTGATACAATTTATTCAGGGATGCTCCCATTAATAATTATTATGTTAATTGGTGCTTTTATAGGGGTTTGGATTAATGCAGGAATTGTTCCATCCATTGTTTATTATGGAATGGACTTTTTATCACCTACTTGGTTTTTATTAACTGCATCGATTCTATCGATGTTGGTGGGAATTGTAGGAGGAGCCTGGTTAGCGGCTGGAACAGTAGGACTTGCATTGATATCCATTGCAGAGGGATGGGGTATTCCTCTAGAGATTACAGCAGGAGCTATTGTTTCAGGGGTTTATATAGGCGGGAAAATTAGTCCTTTATCAGACACGCCTAACCTAGTTGCAGGAGTAATTGGTATCGATGTTTTTACACATATTAAAAATATGTTGTACACTACAATACCAGCAATGATCATATCGTTTGCTCTGTATATAATTATTGGTTTTAAATTTAGTGAAAGTAGTTTAGATACCGCACAAATTACTTCTATTCAAAATGCGCTATCAGAAAATTTCACTATTTCACCATTGCTTATAATACCTTTTATATTTATCATTTTAATTTTCATATTAAAAATACCAGCGATACCTGGTATGTCAATAGGGGTTATGCTTGGTGCTGTAATTGCATTTTTTGTTCAAGGATCCTCTATTGGTACTATATTTACATCCATGTACCTAGGTATGTCAATTGAATCAAACAACGAAGTAGTCAGTTCACTTTTAAATCAAGGTGGAATTGCAAGTATGGAGCTTGTAGTTACCCTTTTTATCATTGCATTAGCGTTTGGTGCAATAATTAAAAAGGGTGGAATGTTAGATGTTATTTTATTTCCAATTGCAAAAAAAATCAAGAGAACTGGAAGTTTAGTTACATTAACAGGTGCAACATGTTATGTTTCAAATGCGGTAGGTTGTGACAAAGCTATGGGGGTTATTGTACCAGGAAAAATGTTTATTGATGAATATAAAAGTCGAGGCCTACATCCTAAATTTCTATCGAGAAATTTAGAAGATTGTGGTACAGTTATGGCCCCCTTAATACCTTGGAGTACTGATGGAATATTTATTTTCTCGATATTAGGTGTAAGTCCGTTAGCGTATGGTCCTTATGCATTTTTCTGTTATGTATGTACATTTGTAGCAATTTTCTTTGCATATTTCAATATTAAAACAAATAGAATCGAAAAAGAAAAGGTTTCAGTTACTCCAAAAAGTGTATAATCATTTAAAGTCAAATATTAATAATAATCGTCTGAAACGGATTAATTTGTTTTGAAATAAATTTAAAAACATGATAAATCGAAAGGAAGTTTTTAAAATGGCAAAATATTTAAAGCAAAGAAAAGAAATTAATGAAAAGTCACAAACAGACTTAAGAGAGACAGTAGGTTCAATACTAGAAGATATTAAAATAAATGGTGATGAAGCTGTTATGAAATACTCTTTACAGTTTGATCATTGGAGTCCAGAAAAATATAAATTGAGTGAAGATGAGATTCATAAAGCAATTAAATTGGTACCAGAAACATTAAAAGAGGACATCAAATTTGTTTCAAAACAAATTAAATATTTTGCAGAAAAACAATTAGAAAGCTTTTCTGAACTGGAAGTAGAGACTCATCCTGGAATTCATTTAGGTCATAAATTAGTACCTATCAACTCCGTTGGAACGTACGTTCCTGGCGGGAGGGCTCCTTTGATGTCTTCTGCTATGATGAGTACTATACCTGCAAAGGTGGCAGGTGTTGAAAATATTATTTCATTTACACCTCCAGCAAAAGACGGTAAAGGAATTCCACCAGCAATGATTTTCTCATTATATAATGCAGGTTCTACAAATATTTATTCTATTGGTGGAGTGCAGGCAATTGCGAGTATGGCGTATGGAACAGAAACGATAGATAGTGTTGATATGATAGTGGGTCCTGGTAATGCGTTTGTTGCGGAAGCAAAACGCCAAGTATCAGGTATAGTTGGAATTGATTTACCAGCTGGTCCAAGTGAAGTCTTAGTGATAGCTGATGAATCCTCGGATCCGGGTATTGTAGCTGCAGACTTATTGGGACAAGCAGAGCACGATCCTAATGCACGTTCAATCCTGATTTCAACTTCACAAAAATTAGCTGAAGAAGTATTAAAATTAATCCCTGATCAACTTGAGCTATTGGCAAGTTATGATGTAGCAAGCCAGTCTTGGGAAAATAATGGAGAGGTTGTCGTTGTTGGAGATTATGAAGAGGCGGCAACGTTATCAGATGAATATGCAATTGAACATTTGGAGGTTCAAACTTCTGAAAATGAATGGTTTTTAAATAGATTAAAAAATTATGGATCTTTATTTGTCGGGGAAGAAGCTACTGTTGTTTATTCAGATTTAGTAGTAGGAACAAATCACATATTACCGACAATGACTGCCTCACGATTTACTAATGGTTTATGGGTAGGTAAATTTATCAAAACACAATCTTATCAAAGGTTTACAAAAGAAGCGAGTATATTTATTGCTCCAATTGCATCTAGACTTGCACTTGCAGAGAATATGCCCGCACATTCTGAAACAGCCTTGAAAAGACTTGAGAAATATAAAAGAGATAAATAATGTTAACTGTATAAAATAACGTTAGTGAATTATTCACTAACGTTATTATTTAAATTACAATATTGCTCCAAAATTAGAAAGTCGTCGTTGAAACCAGTATAGTTAAAGTTAACTACTACAAGAAATATACGGGGGTAAGTCAGGGTGACTCAAACTAATTCGAACACGAAAAAGACTTACATTCACACATTTAACAGAAATTCAAAAAGATAAATAGCCACTTATATCGTTGAAGACTTGTCCTAAGGGAAATCAGTAGAAGAATTAACGTAATACAAGTACGATTTCACGTGAAAGAAAGCATGGAACTGTCCAGCAAATTAATACTCTTCGAAAGCCTAATACAAAACACCTTCTAGATGTTGGTGCATGTGTTTATAAAGAAAACCGAAAGAATTATGGAGACCATTCGAGATTGATGAATGTATATGAATTTATACGGTTTTGGGTTGTAAATCAAATGATCATACTTTACTTATGTTAGTGGAACGAAAGATACGTCATAAGATAATTAGGTGGATATCCAAGTAAAGTGGCTCCAGTAGTTCTGGTTACTCTATAAGATGTTTTTGCGGATGAATCAACGGCTAGTCCTGATTCAAAGATGGATGCTTTTGAAGAAACAAATTGATGAAAGATAATATAAAGAAAAAATTAATGATATTATAGATTCTATTTTAATAACTAGTAAGTTAGTAGATAGAATTCCATATTATACGGGTTATTGGTTAAATAATTATGTTGTAACTGCTAAAAGAGGGGAGGGGCATTATTTGACGAGAGAATTATTAATGTTAAATTACAGTATATTAGTAGTGAAAAGGCTGGACCTACGTCAATGTTATGAATATATGTAATTTAATTTTGAGAATGTCACAATAATAGCACAGGAATTAACAATAATACATAATCACACGCAACACCTTTTACAAAAAAGAACCAAAAGCTATTGATTTAATACCATTTCACAATCCAACACAACTTATAAAATTGGCTCACAACACGCCGGGCATGATGTAAGCTACATTCAAAAGCCTTGATATACAATGGTTTCTGAGTGAGGAAAGTGTAAAATGTTAACTTTTTGTTAACATTGAATTTATTTAGATAAGACCTTTCGTAAGTTAACTAAACTTATGGGAGGTCTTTTCTTCTATGTTTTGGTCATATGCGTATATATGTTCATCGTGTTAATGTCCGAATGGACCAGTCCTTTTTGGACTTCATCTATCCCAGCCCCGGCCACAAAACCACTTGCAGCCCGAAATCCATAAATAAATACACTGAATACCAATCCCATACTATAAAAACGCATTTCCGTTCTTATGATAAAACCAGAGACTATAGGAACAAGTTTATTTCTTACAAATCGAGATACACTTAAAGAAACCATTGCGTACATACCAGCGTAGAAAGATGCCAACGAAAAGTGAAATATTGTATGAATCATTGGAAGTTTATAGTATAGTGCAGGAAAAAGAGTTACTATTGTATCCAAAGCGTTTATAGCTAATATTGGATCTTATTTAACATTTGGTAATGTTAAATGTGATGAACAAGATAGCACCTATGGAACGATGATTTCAAAGAAATTAAAATCGACTGCTTTGAAGAATATTTATCGATTTTCAGAGAACATATGGATGAGATCATTAAAGATATGGCAGGTGATGAGGAATGAAACGATCATTCCATTACTTATTGACCTTTATCGTTTGCTTGCTTTTATTTGGATGTGGGCAAGATTTTAATAAAGATGAAGCGAATGACGAATCAGATGGATTACTAGGGGAAGTTCAAAAAGATGATGAAGGTAGGGAAGCGGAATTGAAAGAGGAAAAGTTATTTGATTTTAAATTTTTAAATAGTGCACCAGAGACAACTGGAGATAATCCGATAGATGATGTGATTAAGATTTACTTTCATGAAACTTCATATGACGACCCTTATGAAGCTGTGGCAATTGATATAGAAAGTAAGGAAGTGTATGCTAAACCTTCTTTAAGCATCCGTGGTGTTACCGGAGATTTTATCGTTCATTCTGAGCACGCGGATGAAGTGTATGATATCTTGGAAAAGTACAAAGTGTCTAAATGGGATACAGAATATATAGTGGGGGATCCGGATGCGTATGAAGATGGCTATAGTTGGAAGTTAATGATGCAATTTAAAGATGGTACTGTAAAAATATATAAAGGAAATAATGAGGTGACAAAACCGGATAAGTTTGGTGAATTTACGAGAGAGTTACATGAATTTGCCGAGAGTGAATTGGATTCATAGATCTGAAAGGTAAATTAGAGAGGGATTTTAAATTGAAAAAACTACTGGTAGGTTCACTTGTTTTTTTCACGTGTCTTGCTTTATTCGCCTGTAACCAAGGTCATGATGAAGATATCTTAGACGATGAACAAGTAAAGTACGACATTTATGATTTTTATTTCATCAATCGT
>Ga0079225_10000895_pt1 | contig 16400 bp, 13 predicted proteins | sample Poulit2012_FD_76344 | JGI IMG/M metagenome (GOLD analysis project Ga0079225, IMG submission 76344) | Agricultural soil microbial communities from Georgia to study Nitrogen management - Poultry litter 2012 | ecosystem: Environmental > Terrestrial > Soil > Agricultural land | place: USA: Georgia... | reverse complement strand
TGAAATGGTCGATCCCCGGCCTGGCGCACTTCTTCACCATGTGGGCGTTCTTGGTGCTGCTCACCGTGTACATCGAGGCCTACGGGCTGCTGTTCAAAAACGACTTCGCGATCCCGATCATCGGCCACTGGGACGCCCTGGGCTTCCTGCAGGACTTCTTCATCACCGCGGTGACGATCTCGATCATCGTGTTCATGATCATCCGCACCATCCGCAACCCCCGCGACATGGGGCGCGCCTCCCGGTTCTACGGCTCGCACAACGGCGGGGCCTGGCTGATCCTGGTCATGATCGGCCTGGTGGTGCTCACGTTCCTGCCGCTGCGCGGGGCGGCGGTCAACAACGGCACCCTGCCCTACGGCAACGGGGCGTTTCTGTCCCAGCTGATGGGCAAGCTGATGTCGGGGCTGAGCCACACCGCCAGCGAGTGGGTCGAGACCGGCTCGCTGCTGGCGCACATCGCGGTGATGCTGGCGTTCTTGCTGATCGTGCTGCACTCCAAGCACCTGCACATCTTCCTGGCGCCGATCAACGTCACCTTCAAACGGCTGCCCGACGGGCTGGGCCCGCTGCTGCCGATCGAGGTCGACGGCACGCCGGTCGACTTCGAGGATCCGCCGGAGGACGCCTCGTTCGGTCGCGGCACGATCGAGGACTTCACCTGGAAGGGCCTGCTGGACTTCGCCACCTGCACCGAGTGCGGTCGCTGCCAGTCCCAGTGCCCGGCGTGGAACACCGGTAAGCCGCTGAGCCCGAAGCTGCTGATCATGGACCTGCGCGACCACTGGATGGCCAAAGCCCCCTACCTGCTCGGCGACGAGGAGATGCCGTCCGGGGACGTCGACCTGTCCGGCGCGAAGCCGGTCCCGGGCCATCACGTGCCGGAGAAGGGCTTCGAGCGCATCGGCGGGCACGGCCCCGAGCAGGCCACCCGGCCGCTGGTCGGCACCGAGGAGCAGGGCGGGGTCATCGACCCCGACGTGCTGTGGAGCTGCACCAACTGCGGGGCCTGCGTCGAGCAGTGCCCGGTGGACATCGAGCACGTCGACCACATCCTCGACATGCGCCGCTACCAGGTGCTGATGGAGTCGGAGTTCCCGTCCGAGCTCGGGGTGCTGTTCAAAAACCTCGAGACCAAGGGCAACCCGTGGGGCCAGAACGCCAGTGAACGGACCGGCTGGATCGACGAGCTGGACTTCGACGTGCCGGTCTACGGCCAGGACGTCGAGAGCTTCGAGGGCTTCGAGTACCTGTTCTGGGTCGGGTGCGCCGGGGCCTATGAGGACCGGGCCAAAAAGACCACCAAGGCGGTCGCCGAGCTGCTCGCCGCGGCCGGGGTGAAGTTCCTGGTGCTGGGCACCGGCGAGACCTGCACCGGGGACCCGGCGCGGCGCTCCGGCAACGAGTTCCTGTTCCAGCAGCTCGCCCAGCAGAACGTCGGGACCCTCAACGAGCTGTTCGAGGGTGTCGAGACGGTGGACCGCAAGATCATCGCCAGCTGCCCGCACTGCTTCAACACGATCGGCCGCGAGTACCCGCAGCTGGGCACCAACTACACGGTGCTGCACCACAGCCAGGTGCTCAACCGGTTGGTGCGCGACAAGAAGCTGACCCCGGTCAAGCCGATCAACCAGAAGATCACCTACCACGACCCGTGCTTTTTGGGCCGGCACAACAAGGTTTACGACCCGCCGCGTGAGGTGGTCAGCTCCTCGGGGGCGGATCTGATCGAGATGCCGCGCTCCCGCGACCGGGCGCTGTGCTGCGGCGCCGGTGGGGCGCGGATGTGGATGGAAGAGCACATCGGCAAACGCGTCAACCACGAGCGGGTCGATGAGGCGCTGGCCACCGGCGCCGACACCATCGCCACCGCCTGCCCGTTCTGCCGGGTGATGATCAGCGACGGTGTCGACGACCGGCAGGAAATCGCCGGACGCGAAGGGGTGCAGATCCGCGACATCGCCCAGCTGCTGCTCGGGTCGCTGGACAAGGAGAAGGTGACGCTGCCGCCGAAGGGTGCGGCCGCCGAGGCCGCCGCCAAGGCCGCACCCAAGAAGCCGGCTCCGGCCGCCGCCGCGACCGCCACGATGGAGAAACCGGCCGCCGAGACCGCCCCGGCCGAGACCAAGACGGCCGGGGAGACCAAGGCGGCCGCCCCGGTGAAGGGCCTGGGCATCGCCGGCGGCGCCAAACGCCCGGGGGCGAAGAAGGCCGCACCGGCCAAGGCGGAGGCCGCCCCGGCGGAGGCCGCGGAGTCCGCTCCGGCCGAATCCGGTGAGGCCCCGAAGGCCGCGCCGGTCAAGGGTCTGGGCATCGCCGGGGGCGCCAAGCGGCCCGGCGCGAAGAAGACGGCGGCCAAACCGGCCGCGGCCCAGCCGGAGAAGACCGAGGACAAGACCGAGACGGCGGGCAAGGCGCAGTCCGCCCCGGCCGAATCCGGTGAGGCCCCCAAGGCCGCCGCGCCGGTGAAGGGCCTGGGCATCGCGGCCGGCGCCAAACGGCCCGGCGCGAAGAAGACGGCGGCCAAACCGGCCGACGGCGCCGAGAAGGCCCCGCAGTCCCCCGAGGCTCCCGAGGCCCCGAAGGCCGCCCCCGAGGCCGAGGCGGGCGGGGCCGCGAAGGACACCGCCACCGCTGCCGAGAAGGCCCCCGAGAAGGCCGACGAGAAGCCGCAGCCGCCGGTGAAGGGGCTGGGCATCGCCCGCGGGGCCAAACCGCCAGGCAAACGCTGAGACGCCAGTTGGGGCCGTGATTGCCGAGCAATCACGGCCCCAACTGCTCTCCGGGCAAATTTTCGCTAGACACTCGTGGGACGATGACCGACGTGACGACGCACCAGTGGCCCGGCCAGACCGGGCTCCCGCCGCGACCGCGCACGTTCGCGCAGTCCAGCAAGCTCCAGGATGTCCTCTACGAGATCCGCGGTCCGGTGCACGACCACGCCGCCCGGCTGGAGGGCGAAGGGCACCGCATCCTCAAGCTCAACATCGGCAACCCGGCGCCGTTCGGGTTCGAGGCCCCCGACGTGATCATGCGCGACATGATCCAGGCACTGCCGTACTCGCAGGGCTACTCGGACTCCCAGGGCATCCTGTCGGCGCGCCGGGCGGTGGTCACCCGCTACGAACTGGTCGAGGACTTCCCGCCGTTCGACGTCGACGACGTCTACCTGGGCAACGGGGTCTCCGAGCTGATCACGATGACGCTGCAGGCGCTGCTCGACAACGGCGATCAGGTGCTGATCCCCGCCCCGGACTACCCGCTGTGGACCGCCTCGACGTCGCTGGCCGGGGGGACCCCGGTGCACTACCTCTGCGACGAGACCCAGGGCTGGCAACCCAACATCGCCGACCTGGAATCGCGGATCACCGAACGCACCAAGGCGCTGGTGATCATCAACCCCAACAACCCGACCGGGGCGGTGTACTCGCGGGAGATCCTCACCCAGATGGTCGAGTTGGCGCGCAAACACCAACTGCTGCTGCTCGCCGACGAGATCTACGACAAGATCCTCTACGACGACGCCGAGCACATCAACGTCGCCGCCGTCGCCCCCGACATGCTGTGCCTGACGTTCAACGGGTTGTCGAAGGCCTACCGGGTGGCCGGCTACCGGTCCGGGTGGTTGACCATCACCGGCCCCAAGGAGCACGCCGCCAGCTTCATCGAAGGCATCCACCTGCTGGCCAACATGCGCCTGTGCCCCAACGTGCCGGCCCAGCACGCCATCCAGGTGGCCCTCGGCGGCTACCAGAGCGTCGATGACCTGGTGCTGCCCGGCGGGCGACTGCTCGAGCAGCGCGACACCGCCTGGACCGCGTTGAACGAGATCCCCGGGGTCTCCTGCGTCAAGCCGGCCGGGGCGCTCTACGCATTCCCCCGGCTGGACCCGGAGGTCCACGACATCGCCGATGACGAGCAACTGGTGCTCGACCTGTTGATGTCGGAGAAGATCCTGGTCACCCAGGGCACCGGATTCAACTGGCCGGCACCGGATCACCTGCGCATCGTGACGCTGCCGTGGAGCCGGGATTTGAGCCGCGCGATCGAGCGGCTGGGCAACTTCCTGGCCAGCTACCGCCAGTAGGGACGGCCTGACCGCGCGATCTGCTCGCCGATCCGCGAGCGGCCCGGCGCCCCGCACGCCGACAGCCCGCCCGCGTGGCACGCCATCCCGATACCCCAGCCGAGGAGCGGCCAGATCGGCCAGAAGTACCCGCCGGTCACCGCCCAGATGCCGAGCATCAGCGCCGCGGCACCCAGGTAGGCGGCCAGGTGGATCCGCACGCCGGTGCGGGCGGCGCGGTGCAGCGCGGCCCGCCGCTGCGGATCGTGCCGGCGGATCCGGTCGACGGGAAGATCGGCCATCAGCTCCTCGAGCGCCCCGACAGTCCGGGCCGCGATCGCCGCATCCATCCGGGTCTCGTACTCTTCGATCGACAGATACCCCTGGCTGAGCGCCTGAGCGAGCCGCGCGGCGACGCGTTCGCGTTCCCGGTCGCCGACCCGCACCCCGCGTCCGGCCGCCGGCCGGGGGCGCGGCGACGGTGAGGCCACGGTCTCGGTGGTCATGTCGACTCCTTCCGTTCGCGCCGACCGCCCGATCTCAGCGGGCGGTCGGCACCCAGTTGCCGTGGAAGCCGGCCGGAACCCGATACGGCAGGTGCACGCTGGCGACGGTGTCCAGTGTCTGCGCGTCGAGGATCGCCAGATCGCTGCGGTCGGCGGCGGCATCGTAGACGAAGCCCATCAGCACCCCGTCATCCTCGTTCGCGTCCGGCGCCGACGGGTGGAAGACGAACTCGCCCAGCTGCATTCCGACACCGAAGGATCGCTTCGCCGTGCCGTCGCCGACGAAGTCGTGTTTGATCAGCACCCCTTCCGGCTCGCCGTCGTCGACGCCGACCGCGTAACCGAAGCGATTTCGGCGGCCGACGCGACGCTCGTCGACGCGGGGGAACTCCTGGGCCCGGTCGTCGATGCGCGACTCCCGCAGTTTGCCGTCGGCGAGGTCGATGGTCCACCGCTCCAGCGTCGGCGGGCCCTCCTCGGGCCCCCGCAGGTTGGTGTCGAACATCTTGGGGTGGCGCACCACGTCGAGCACGACGGTGTCACCGTCGTCGTGGGCGTTCATCGGATGGAACACGTAGCAGGGTTCGACCTCGAACCAGCGGACATCGGTGTTGTCGCCGTTGCGGGGCATCACGCCGACCCGCGCGGGATAGCGCGGGTTCCACCGGTACGGCAGACCGAGGGCCTGCGGGGCGGGCATCGGCAGCCGCGCGGCGATGGGGTCGGGAATGCGCACCCGCCCGATCAGCGCCGAGATCATCAGTCGGGCCGGCAGCCGCAGCGCCCGCGGCACCGTCGCCTCGACGACCTGCTGGGCGTCGAAGGTCACCGGCAGGTCGTAGAGCACGACGTGGTTCTCGGTGAGCGAGAAGTCGTGCATCATCGGCGAACCGGTGACCTCGATGTCCACCGAGCGCCGCGCCCGCCCGTCGGCGCCGATCACCGAGTACTGCACGGTGTTGCCGCGGTTGAACGCATACGACACCGCGTGCAGCTCCCCGGTGTCGGGGTCGCGCTTGGGGTGCGCGGTGTAGCCGCCCGGCAGGGTGCCGTCGAAATCGCACGGCCCGACGGTGTCGAGTTCGTCGGTGAGCTCATAGCAGGAGATGCCGCCCTCGATCAGCGCCAGCGTGCGCCCGGCGTGGCCGATGACGTTGGTGTTGGCGCCGATCGCCGACGGTCCGACGTGGCGACCCCGCGGCGCCGGTTCGCCGAGCGCGGCGCCGGCCTGCGGTGCGCGCACATACCGGTTCCGATACCACTCGGCCTTGCCGTCGCGCAGCCGAACGCCGTGCACCATGCCGTCACCCATGAACCAGTGATACAGCGCCGGATCGACCTCGCTGATCGGGTTCGGCCCGTTGCGCAGGTAGCGCCCGTCCAGGTAGCCGGGGATCGTGCCGGTGACCGGCAGATCGGTGAGCGTGTGTTCCTCGGCGATCGGGGCGAAGCCCCCCTGCAGGTAGCGGTTGTCCATGACCCGTCCTTCCGAAACATAACCTTGTTATGGTTCAGGTATAACACTGTTATGGCAGAATGGCAAGGATGAGTTCGCAGCGCAGCGCTTCCACCAACACCGACACCCGGCAACGGTTGGTCGACGCCGGCATGCACCTGCTGCGCCGCGAGGGTCCCGAAGCCCTGCAGGCCCGCAAGCTCGCCGCGGAGATCGGCGCCTCCACGATGGCGGTCTACACCCACTTCGGCGGCATGACCGGACTGCTCGACGCGCTGGTCGCCGAATCGTTCCGGCAGTTCGGCGCGGCGCTGGCCGGCGCGTCGACCACCGACGATCCGATGGCGGATTTTTTCGTGATGGGCTTCGCCTACTGGGAGTTCGCGCGGCGCAGCCCGCAGCGCTACCGGCTGATGTTCGGGCTGGCGGCCCCCCATCTCTCCCGTGCGGTGCAGACCGACACGCCGGTGGCCGCGGCGACCTTCGAGCAGTTGGTCACCGCGGTGCGGCGCATGCTCGACACCGGGCAGCTGCGCGCCGACGACCCGGTCGACCTGGCCGGCCGGGTGTGGAGTCTGGTGCACGGCATCGTGCTGCTGGAGATCGTGGGTGCCTTCGACGGCCACGACTCGGCGGGCCCGGGCGTTTACGCGCTCACCCACATCATGGGCCCGATGGTGGTCGATCTGCTGGTCGGCATGGGCGCCGACCGCACCCGCCTCCAGCGTTCTCTGCACAAGGCACGCGACCGGCTGGCGGCCGACTGAGTTCGCCCGCGGCGCCCTGCCCAGTCTCATTCTAGGTCGACACCGGGGGCTTGCGGCAAGACCCCTGTCGTGGGGCACACTGCGGTGATCATCGGTAGAAATCGAGGGGGCGATGGTGGCCGAAGCGCCGAAACCATTTGTGGCACATCAATCGGGGGCATACCTACACGGCACGAAGGCCGACCTGGCGGTCGGTGATCTGCTGGTGCCCGGACGCCGGTCGAACTTTGAGGCCGACCGGGTGTCGAACCACGTGTACATCACCCGCACGCTCGACGCCGCCGTGTGGGGTGCCGAGCTCGCCCTCGGCGCCGGACCCGGACGCGTCTACCTGGTCGCGCCGCAGGGGATCGTGGAGGACGATCCGAACGTGACCGACGCGAAGTACCCGGGCAACCCGACCCTGTCCTACCGCACCCGGCAGCCGGTGGCGGTGATCGGTGAGGTCACCGACTGGGTCGGGCACTCCGACGACCAGCTCGACGCCATGCGCACGCTTCTGGACGACCTGCGCCGCCGCGGTGAGGCGGTCATCTACGACTGAGCTCGTCGCCTCAGCGCAGCACCCCGAAGTCCGGACCCTGCTCGAGAAGGTCCAGCAGGTAACTGCCGTAGCCGGATTTGAGCAGGGCGTGGGCGCGGGCGGCGAGCTGCTCGTCGTCGATGAACCCGCGTCGCCACGCCACCTCCTCGGGCACACTGATTTTCAGTCCCTGCCGACGCTCCAGGGTGCGCACGTAGTCGCTGGCGTCGAGCAGGGAGTCGAAGGTGCCGGTGTCCAGCCAGGCGGTGCCGCGCGCCAGCACCTCGACGGTCAACCGGCCCTGCTCGAGATAGGTCTGGTTGATCTCGGTGATCTCGTACTCCCCGCGCGGTGACGGCCGCAGACCACGGGCGATCTCGATGACGTCGTTGTCGTAGAAGTACAGCCCCGGCACCGCATAGTGGGATTTGGGAACGGCGGGTTTCTCCTCGATCGAGACCGGCCGGTGGTCGGCATCGAATTCCACCACGCCGTACGCCGACGGATTGGCGACCCGGTAGGCGAAAATCGCTCCGCCCGCGACACTTTGAAATCGGCTCAGACTCGTCCCGAGCTCGGGTCCGTAGAAGATGTTGTCGCCCAACACCAACGCGACCGATCCGTCACCGATGTGGTCGGCACCGATGACGAAAGCCTGTGCCAGGCCGTTGGGTTCGTCTTGGATCGCGTAACTGAGGTTGATGCCGAACGCGGAGCCGTCACCGAGGAGCCGTTGGAAGCCCGGCGCGTCGTGGCCGGTGGTGATCACCTGGATGTCGCTCAGGCCCGCCATGATCAGCGTCGACAGCGGGTAGTAGATCAGCGGCTTGTCGTACACCGGCAGCAGCTGTTTGCTGACGCCGTTGGTGATGGGATACAGGCGAGTGCCCGAACCGCCGGCCAGGATGATCCCGCGCATGTGGTGAGCCTAGGGGATCAGTCGATGCGGTCAGCCTCGGTGAGGCGGGTCGCGGCCAGCGCCGCATCGAGGTCGGGGTGGCGGAAGACCGAGGTGACCTGGTCGTCGACCACCTGAAAAGCCGCCGCCTCCACCGGCGCGTCGGGGTCCTCGGGGATCAGCTCGACGACCACCACCCCGTCGTGGATGTACATCCGGCCCAGCTTGGTGATGATCGTCACCGTCTGCGCCCACTCCCGCAGTGCGCGATGCCCCTGTCCGGCGGCGTGCGGCTGCGCCACCTCGATGCCGTCGCTGGACAACGACTCCAGCGTGGTCAGATCCCGGGCGGCCAGCGCGTCGTGCCAGGCCAGAACGGTGGCCATCTCCGATGTCGTCATGTCCTGCAAAATACCCTGTGGCGCGCTCAGAACGGCGTGCGGTCCAACCACTGCTGCCACACCGCGGCGTCCCCGAACATCTCGATGCCGCTGTCGGCGACCGGGATGCGCCGCAGGGTGGCCAACAGCAGGTCGGTGGCGCTCCCGCGCAGCGCCACACTGCCCTTGCCGTGTTCGTGCGACCACCGCAGCCCGTCGGGGCCGCCGTGGATCGTCCACTCCCCCGCCGCCCCGAGATCGGCGTCGGTGACGTGCAGGTGCACGCTCTGGCCGTCGGCGAGCGGGGCGGGACCGGACCCACGCCCGGCGAGCCCGCTCGCCAGTTCCAGCCATTCGGTGACGGCGTCGGCCGCCAACTCCGGCGGCAGACCGGCCAGGCCCGGTTCACCGGTGAGCGCCAGGGCGGCGTCGGCGCGGTGCACGATCACCTCGTGCAGGCGCCGGCGGATCCACCACCGGGCGGGCTGCGGGCCCACGAACGTCCACACCGGGGTGTCGGGGCCGGTCGCGGCGGTCGCGTCGAGGAGTTTCTGCGCCCCGGCGTGCAGCCAGTCCAGCGCCGCATCCGGGTCGGCGGGCGGTTTGCCGCCGGGCACCGACCGCGGATCGACCGGGGTGTCCGCGGGCTCGGCGACGATCGCCGCGGCCCACAGGTTGCCGCGCCCGACGTGGCGGAACAGCTGGTTCAGCGTCCACTGCGGGCAGGTGGGCACCGGTGTGTCCGGATCGCCGCCGCCGATCAGTTCCCCGAAGGCGCGGTTCTGGTCCACAAACGCCGCCGTGAAATCCACGAGTTTCAGGCTAGTGGATCGACGCCGCCGACCTCACCGAGTTGGACGGGCCGGCCCACCGGCGCGGCCTCACAGACCGGGGATCCCGGGGATGTCCCACTTGCCGCCGCCGCGACCGTGACCGTGACCGCCGCCGCCGATGATCGGGATCTTCGGCGGCTTCCAGCCGTCGTGGTCGTGGTCGCCGCCGCGGCGCGGCCCGTCCCGGTCGCGGCCACCGCGTTTGCCGGGCGGATCGAAATCGGGCAGACCCGGGATCGGCAACGGCACGACCACCGGCGGCGGGGGCGGGGCCGCCGGGGGTGGCGGTGGCGCAGCCGGCGCCGGCGCCGGCGCGGGGGCGGCCGGGGCGGGGGCCTGGACCACCGGGGCCTTCGGCGCCTGGGTCTGCGGCGCAGGCGCGTTCTCGGGGGCCGGCGCGGGCGCCTCCGGGGCCGGGGCCGGGGCCGGGGCCTTCGGCGGCGGGGGCGGTGGCTCCTGCGGTTTCGGTGGGGCCGCCTTCTCGCTGGGCACCACCCGCGCCCCGGGATGGGGGTTGGGCGACTGGGGCGAGTCGAGGCCGACCAGCACCGAGATCACCAGCGCGGTGATCGCGACGACGACGACCGATCCGGCCCCGCCGACCAGCAGCCGCAGCCGCCCCCGCGGGTCCTCCTCGGCGGCGCGGAAGTCGAGCATGCCGGAGTCGAGGCGCTCGGGTTCGGCGGCGTCGGCGGCGGCCGCGGTGTCGACGTGTTCGGGGTTCTCGCCCTCGACCGCGCCGGGGACCGCACTGTAGGCCAGTGCGCCGTTGTCGCTGGTGGCGTCGTAGTCGATCGCGCCGGGCAGCGCGGTCAGCCACGCCCGCATCGCCCCGGAGTCCAGCGATCCGGTGCCGAAGTCCTGGGCCCACGCCATCGCCCGGGTCGACGAGGCGAACAGCGGGGCGTGCGCGCTGGCCAGCGCGGCGCCGCGGCCCATCGCCAACGCCGGTTCCCCGGGCACGTTGACCGGCAACCGGGTGGCCGATTCCAACCGTGATTTGACCGCCGAGGTCATCACGCCGGAGCCGACGACGAATATCCCGTCGGGCGGGTCGGGCACCTCGGCGACGCTGGCGACCAACGTCGCCAGTTCGTCGGTGAGGTCCTCCTCGGAGTCCTCGTGCACCAGCCGGTGGCGACGCACGTCGGCGATCGCGCCGTCGGCGGATTCCACGGTCGCCAACGTGGCGGTTCCGGGCTGCACGAACAGCAGGGCGGTGCGCGCATGGCCGGTCTCGCTGCCGACGCTCTGGGTCAGCGCGACCGCCGCCAGAAACGCCGAGACGACCATGACGTCGTCGACCCGGTGGCGGACCAACGCGTCGCGCAGCAGGTCGGCCTCGATCGGGTCGTTGAACGACACCCCGATCGACGTCAGCTGGTGGCCGGCGTTGACCGCGCCGGCGCGGGCGCCGTCGATCGCGTTGACCACCTGCTCGGCCACCGATTCACCGGCGGCGACGTCGAACTCGTCACGATCGACGGTCACCCCGTCGGCGCTCTCCCCCTCGATCACGACCATCCGAACGGCCGGTGAGGATGCGGTGGCCAGCGACACGCCTAACGCGATGTCCACGACCCCTCCCTAGCGTCGGCAACGAACTCGCTGGTGATTCCTGTATAGCGGATCGGCCGTGCACCCCCGCCAGGCCCACCCGGTCTGAAGGCTCCGGTGTCTGCAACGGCACGGCAACCGATATGCCGACCCTACGCGTAGAAACCGGTCAAAAAAATTTAGAACGCCGAAGCACCGTCGTGAACTGGCGCAACGCGGCGTGTGATTTTTTCGGCGTGTCGCGCCGGGATAGGGCGATCTCACGCCAGACGCGCAGACGCGGCGCCGTCGGGCCCCGATCTCCGGTCAGGGAACGAAGTTCTGGTAGGAGCGCGACGGGGTGGGCCCGCGCTGGCCCTGATACTTCGAGCCGACCCGGGTGCTGCCGTAGGGGTGCTCGGCGGGGCTGGTCAGCCGCAGCAGGCACAGCTGGCCGATCTTCATCCCCGGCCACAGCGTGATCGGCAGGTTGGCGACGTTGGAGAGCTCCAGGGTGATGTGCCCGCTGAAACCGGGGTCGATGAACCCGGCGGTGGAGTGGGTGAGCAACCCCAGCCGGCCCAGCGACGACTTGCCCTCCAGACGGCCGGCCAGGTCGTCGGGCAGGGTGAACAGCTCCAGGGTGGCGCCCAGCACGAACTCCCCGGGATGCAGGACAAACGGCTCGCCGTCGACCGATTCGACCAGGCTGGTCAGGTCGTCCTGCTGGCGGGCGGGGTCGATGTGGGTGTAGCGGGTGTTGTTGAACACCCGGAACAGGCTGTCGAGGCGCACGTCGATGCTGGAGGGCTGCACCAAGGTGTCGTCGAACGGGTCGATGCCCAGCCGCCCGGCGGCGATGTCGGCGCGCAGGTCACGATCGGAGAGCAGCACCCGATGAGCCTATCCGCTGGGGTGCGCAGGCCCTCCGGCGCCGGAGCAAACCGCGCCACGCGCGGCGACGATCCGGGGATGACCGGGGTTTTTCCCCGGCGGCGACCTGCGGTGAGAGGCGGATACCGGCGGGTGCTAGCCTGCGAGGGCACCTGCGCCGATGTAGTTCAATGGTAGAACATCAGCTTCCCAAGCTGAGAACGCGGGTTCGATTCCCGTCATCGGCTCCACTGGGCCCCGCGGCCACCCGCTAGCCTTCTGCGGTGACCACAGCTGACGACGTTCCCGACGCCTGGCGCTCCCGGTTCGCGTTCTTCGACGCCTACGGGCTGCAGACCACGACCCTGCCGGCCCGGGAGGCCTACAAGGCCCTGCCGTTCACCCGCCGGCTGCGGATCAGCAGCAACTTCCTGGCGTTCCTGTTCGGTCCCATCTATTTCTTCGTCAAGGGCATGTGGCGCAAGGGCCTGACCCTGCTGGGCATCACCCTGGCGGTCGGCACGGTGGGCACCGCGCTGAACCTGCCCGGCTCGGTGGCCAACGCCGTCGGGGTGGCGTTGGGCGCGCTGGCGATGATGACCGCGAACTACGCCTACTACCTGCATGTGCGCGAGCACAGCCGGTCGTGGAACCTGTTCGAGGGCTGGCGTTCGCGCAGCTGAGCCGCTCAGCGGTAGTAGACCTCGCCGCCGGTGGGGTAGCCGCCGCCGGTGGTGGTGATGTGCACGTGGTCGAAGTGCCCGTAGCCGCCGCTCTGCGCCCCCTGCGGGGTGTAGTAGACCCCCCGCCAGATCACGTCCTGCAGGGCGAACCGCTCGGCGTTCTGCAACGCGTAGGCGGCGACCTGGTTGCCCAGCTCGATGCCCGCGGCACTGCCGGGGTTGGGGATCATCACGTCCAGGGCCAGCCCGTCGGGGTGCCAGCGCAACGCGTCGGCGCGCACCCCGCCGATCTCGTGGATCTCGGGGAACACCACGCTGATGTTGCGGGCGACCAGAATCGTTTTGACCTGCAGACCCGACTCGGAGGCGATGCTGGGGCCCAGTTGCTGCGGGATCGCGGCCTGATCGACCACCCGCCACCGTGACGCGGCCCGCTCGGGCGGGGCGGCCGGGCCGGATTGGCCGACGAACGAGGCCGCCGTCGCCGCGCCCGGCTCCGCCGAGATCACCTGCGGGCAGCACAGCGGGTCCCCAACCGGCGCGGCGGCCTCGGCGGTGATCACCGGCGGCGCGTTGCCCCCCACGGCGAAGCACGCGGCCGTGGCGGCACTGACCGCCGCGACGGCCGCGAACGGCCTCCGCCGTCCGCTGGCTAATGCTTGCCAAGCCACCGACACACCATACGAGCTGTTGAGCAAATAGTCACAATTTCATAAACATTCCGTGTCGCTGCCGGGGCGCCGGACGCCCGGGCCGATTCCGCCCCGGAGCCGGTCAGGGCCTGCCGAAGCCCCCGGAGTTGCCGGGCAGGCCCGGGCTTCCCGGCTCACCGGGGTTGAGGAACGGGTTACGCGGGGCGTTCTGCCCCTCGGGCACCTGCACCGGGATCGGCACCGGCACGAACGGCACCGTGAGCCACTCGGTGGTCATCGGGGTGGTCGCCGGTGTCGTCGTGGTCGGCGGGCGGGTCGTGGTGGTCGTCGGCGGGGTGGTGGTCGTGGTGGTCGGGGCCTCGGTGGTGGTCGTGGTGGTGGTCGGCGCCTCGGTGGTCGTCGTGGTCGTCGGCGCCTCGGTGGTGGTCACCGGCGCCTCGGTGGTCGGCGGCGGAGGCGGCGGCGCCTCGGAGTGCACCGGCGGGGGCGGCGGCGCCTCCGACGGCGGCGGCGGGGGTGCGGGCGGAGGCGGTTCGGCCTCGCTGGGTTCGGGCAGCGACCCGCTGGGCGGGGGCGGCACCGTCACCGAGTTCGACGGCGCGTCGTCGTGGTGTTGGGAGGTGTTCGACAAGGTGTAGGCCACCCCGCCGACGGCGACCGCGGCGACCACCGCCCCCAGCCCGAGGGCCAGCTGCGGCAGCTGAAACCACCGACGTCCGGGCTCGTCGAACGGCTCGGGGGCCACCGCCGGCTGAATGCGCGACGGCGGTTCGCGCAGGTCGCCGTCGCCGTAGTAGCTGTCGTCGGGCACGTCACCGGTGAACGGCACCGGTTCGGCGCTGTCGTCCTCGGCCGACCAGGCCAGCTCACCGACCTCGGCGGAGCCGGTGGGGTTGGCCGCGGTGGCCGCGGTGGGCGTGGCGGTGGGCGTGGCGGCCGGGGCCATCGCGGTGCGCCCGGCGTCGGGCGCACCGGTGGAGCTCACGGGGGCCATCGCGGTGGCCGTGGCGGGTTCACCGCCGGCTTCCTGCGCCGAGAGCAGCGCGGCCCCCAGCGCGGCGTTGAGCCCGGGCTGCGCAGTGATCACCACCGGCGCCCGCATCCGGGCCGACAGGGTGCGCGCCACCAGCGGTGTGCCGGCGGCGCCGCCCACGGCGGCGACCGCCGTCAGCTGGGCCGCCGTGATGTTGTTGCGCTGCAACATCTCTTCGAGTTCCTCGACGGCACCGTCGAGGGGCGCGGTGATGAGCGACTCCAGCTCGGCGCGGGTCAGCGGCACCGTGGTCTGCCGGCCGGGCAGCGCCACGGCCAACTCGGTGGTCTCGGCCGCGGAGAGCCGCTCCTTGGCCAGCCGGCAGTCCTCGCGCAGTTGAGCGACCGCGCCGACGGCGGTCGTGCCGGTGGGGTCGTCGTGCTCGGCGGCGCCGACGCGCTCCAGCACGTGCCCGAGCAGCAGGTCGTCGACGCGGTTGCCGGACAACGGTGCGTACCGGCGGGTCTCGATGGGCTCATAGCCGGCCGCGGCGTCAGCGAGGGTCAACGTGGTGCCGCCGCCCCCGAAATCGCAGAGCGCCACCACCCCGGCGGTCGGCAGCCCCGGGTCGGCGCCCAACGCCGCCAGCGCCGCCGCCGCGTCGGACACCAGGCTGGGCGCGCCGTGGGCGGTGGCCAGCCGCGGATGGTTACGCAGGCCGTCGCGCAGGGTTCGGGCGCGCCGGTCGTCCCAGTACGCCGGCAGCGCCAGCGACAGCTGGGCGATCCCGGGCTGGGCGCCCACGGCGATGACCATCGCCTCGATCGCGTCGAGCAGCAACTGGTCCGGGGTGTGGGCGATGCCGTCGGCGCCCACCAGCGGGGTCGGGTCCTCGACCCGGTCGACGAACCCGGAGAACGTCGGTCCCGCACCCGGCGGGGCGCCGATCTGCGGCGGCTGATGCGGCAGCAGGGTCACCACGGCACGACGCGTCATCGGCGGGAAACCGACACGCGCCGCAACGAAATTGGTCGTCCCGATAGACAACCCCAACGGGTCGTACATGTACCGCGCACCTTGCATCGACGATCGAGCAGTCCCCCACCCTAACGGCGCCGCGCGTCATCGCTGCGGGCCCGTAAAAAACGATACCGGCGCGTTATCGAGTCGACGTCGAATCGGTGCGGTCACACCGGAACCGCCCCGATGAGACGGCGGTCACACCACCGTCAGCGGCAGCGAGCGACGGGGTTTGAACTGGAAGGTCGACCCGCCGCTGACTTTGGCCACCGACACCTCGGGCAGTTCGGCGGCCGCGGTGTCGGAGTGCACCAGTTCCGCGGTCCAGTCGGTGTCGGTGCCGGTGACCGTCACCTGCAGGTGCGGGTCGACGGCGGTGGCGATGGCCTGCAGCGGCTGCACCGACCCGGGGGTGCACAGCGAGATCCAGGCCGCATCCTCGTGTGCCGGGCAGGGCCGCACGTGGATCCGGTTGGCCTCGAAGTCGGCCTCGACGTAGCCGGCCGGGTTGAACAGCGGGTGCAGTTCGAAGACGCGCATCGCCCCGTCGACATCGGCGGGCAGCGCCAGCGCCCGGTGCAGCCGCTCGGCGGCCAGCCCGGCCAGGCCGGTCAACTGCCGGGTTCCCACCGAGACGGCCTGCTCGGTGTCCTCGCCGGTGCGTGCGCGCACCGCGATCGCGAACGACAGGTACAGCAGGTGCATCTGCAGACACACCTCGTCGGCGAGCCGGACCAGCGCGGAGTGGGAGAAGTCGTTGAAGTCGATGTCGGAGAGCAGCGGACCGGTGTACTCGCCCACGCCCGCCTCGCTGAGGTCGATCGCGGAGAGCTCCCAGCCGGCGGCCCGGGTGCGGCGCACCTCGTCGAGTGCCGGGATGCCCTCGACCGGCGGGAAAGACTCGTCGATCTTCACCGTCCACGCGCAGTGCGGGTGCTGATCGACCGGCTCCCGTGGCGGCCGGTGGATGGGCCGGCACTGGGCTTTCGGGTTGGTGGCCACCGCGGTCGCATCGAAGGTGGGGTCCTCGATGGTGTGGCACATCCCGAAGACGAACTCCTCGCCGAGCGGTTCGACGTCGAGAAGCGCACCACAGCTGTTCAGCTCGAACTCCCCGTCCCAGGCGTTGTGCACGGTGAACCGGAAATCCATGAACTGCGGCGGCGAGCCGATGTCGAACTGCATGCCCTTGAAGATCGTGGGCACGTCGTTGCCGACGAAGTTCAGCGCCCG
>Ga0079225_10000894_pt1 | contig 16402 bp, 16 predicted proteins | sample Poulit2012_FD_76344 | JGI IMG/M metagenome (GOLD analysis project Ga0079225, IMG submission 76344) | Agricultural soil microbial communities from Georgia to study Nitrogen management - Poultry litter 2012 | ecosystem: Environmental > Terrestrial > Soil > Agricultural land | place: USA: Georgia... | reverse complement strand
TCGTGGTGCATCATTCGGGTGAAGCCCGTCGGGGCGAGGGAGAACGGCAGCGCAGCCGGTTCGCCGAGCATGGTGGTGGTCGTGTCGACGTCGGCGACGTTCTGCAGGATCTTCGGCCGGAACACGAGTTGGCCGAACAACTGTCGTGCCCGACGCAGGCTGACCTCGCCCTCCGCGGCCCCGTCGGTGTAGTCGAACACGGAGCGCGGGGTGCGACGGCGTGCGATGCGCCGCAGGTCGGCGATGGTCAGTGCCCGGTTCAACCTGCGGTCGGTAGGGTTCAACTCCGGAGGCCGGACCCGCAGCAGTGGCTTGAGTTCGTGGTACTTGGGCAGCTGGCGTTGGGCCATCGGGTACTCCAGCGCGAATGATCGACTCGGTCTTCGCACATGCTATGTCGGCTCAGCTCCGCCGGCGCCGCGGGCTGGGCCGCGAGATCGACAAAGCGGGGAGCTACGAGGGACGAGATCGACAAAGCGGAGGCGCTCGGACCGTGAGATCGACGAAACGGGCGAGAATCGTGCCGTCTCATCCCACTTTGTCGATCTGGCGGAGGTGGGCTCCCCGTTCTGTCGATCTCGCCCCGGATACAGGCCCACTTCGTCGACCTCGCAGGGTGAACTCACCCGAATGTCCCACGCCAGCCGTCAGCGACGCGCTACGGCCGTCCATGTCCCCGGGCCCGGCGCTGGTGCCGCGCCGATCGTGCGCCAGTAGTCGGCCCACCCGTTGCCGGTCGTCGTCTCAGTCGTTCCTGGCCCGGCGGCGGCCGCTCGCGACCGTGCGCGGAGCACGGCCACCAGGGCGACGAGCTCGTCGTCATCCGGTGCGCCGCGCACAACCTGGACGACCGGCACCTCCGGCTGATCAGCGCTCACAGCGGAATGTTCCCATGTTTGCGCGGAGGCGGTGTCTCCCGCTTGGTGCGCAGCACCCGCAGTGCCCGGGTGACCGACCTCCGCGTGTGCGACGGCGAGATCACCCCGTCGACATAGCCGCGCTCGGCGGCCACATAGGGGTTGGCCAGCTCGTCCTCGTACCCCGTGATCAACTCGGCACGTCGCGTGTCCGGGTCCTCGGCCGCGGCGATCTCGCGGCGGTAGAGGATATTGACCGCCCCTTGCGCCCCCATGACCGCGATCTCGGCCGTGGGCCAGGCGAGGTTGATGTCAGCGCCGAGGTGTTTGGAGCCCATCACGTCGTACGCGCCGCCGTAGGCCTTGCGGGTGATGACCGTGACCAGCGGGACCGTGGCCTCGGCGTAGGCGAAGATCAGTTTCGCGCCGCGGCGAATGATGCCGTTCCACTCCTGATCCGTGCCGGGAAGGAAGCCCGGAACGTCCACGAACGTCAGCACCGGAATGTTGAACGAGTCGCAGGTACGCACGAACCGTGCCGCCTTCTCGCTGGCGTCGATGTCCAGCGTGCCGGCCAGGTTCTGTGGCTGGTTGGCGACGACGCCTACCGAGTGCCCCTCGATCCGGCCGAACCCGACGACGATGTTGCCCGCGAACCGGGCCTGTACCTCGAGGAACTCTGCGTCGTCGAGCACCGAGGTGATGACCCTGGTCATGTCGTACGGCTGATTCGGGCTGTCCGGTATCAAGGTGTCGAGGGCGAGATCGTCCTCGGTCGGCTCCACGTCGCCCGGGGTGTCGTACACCGGTGGGGTGTCGAGGTTGTTCGCCGGCAGGTACGACAACAGTGCCCGAACGTAGTCGATGGCATCGGACTCGTCCTCAGCCAGATAGTGGGCGTTGCCGCTGCGGGTGTTGTGCGTGTTGGCTCCGCCCAGCTCCTCGGAGTCCACGTCCTCGCCGGTGACGGTCTTGATCACGTCGGGTCCGGTGATGAACATGTACGACGTCTGGTCCACCATCACCGTGAAGTCGGTGATGGCGGGGGAGTACACGGCGCCGCCGGCGCTGGGGCCCATGACCAGCGAGATCTGGGGCACCACGCCGGATGCGTGAGTGTTGCGGCGGAAGATCTCCCCATAGAGGCCCAGTGAGACGACGCCCTCCTGGATGCGGGCACCGCCGGAGTCGTTGATCCCCACGACGGGCACGCCGGTCTTGATCGCGAAGTCCATCACCTTGACGATCTTCTCGCCGAACACCTGCCCCAGGCTGCCGCCGAACACGGTGAAGTCCTGGGCGAACACCGCGACGGACCGCCCCTCGACGGTGCCCACACCGGTGACCACACCGTCGCCGTACGGCCGGTTCTCCTCCATACCGAAGCTCGTCGACCGGTGCCGCGCGAGAGCGTCGAACTCCTCGAACGAGTTCTCGTCGAGCAGCATCTCCAGCCGTTCCCGGGCGGTCAACTTGCCCCGGGCGTGCTGCTTCTCCACTGCGCGAGCGCTGCCGGCGTGGACCGCGTCGTCAACACGCTGCGACAGGTCGGCCAACTTGCCGGCCGTGGTGTGGATGTCCGGGCCCTCACTCGCCATGCGCGTCCTCCTCGGTGTCGCGGGCAGCCTACCGGGGCCATACCCTTGGACCGATGTCAGTCACAGCCATGGGTTCTCGTGAGGCCGCACGGTTCGAGATGCCCGACGCCATGCGCTCGGACGTGCGCCTGCTCGGCGATGCGCTAGGCACCGTCTTGCGCGAGGACGGCGGGCAGGAGTTGCTCGACGACGTCGAACGGCTGCGGGAACTGGCGATCGCCGCCCACCACAGCGACGAGACGGTCGCCGACGACGCCGCGGAACAAGCCGAGCGACTGGTCGCCTCGTGGGACAACGACCGCGCGGAGCAGGTGGCGCGGGCGTTCACCGTGTACTTCCACCTGGTCAACGTGGCCGAGCAATACCACCGGATCCGCTCGCTGCGCGCAGGCGACCACGCCGAGCAGCCACTGTCGGCCACCGTCGCTGCCGCCGTGCACGAGGTCGAGGAGCGGCACGGGCACGAACACGCCAGCGCCCTGCTGGGCGGACTGGAGTTCCGTCCCGTGCTCACCGCACACCCGACCGAGGCCCGCCGTCGTGCGGTCGTCACCGCCATCGCCCGGATCGCCGAACTGCTGGAACGCGGCGACGACAGCCGACTCGGGCACTCCGAGCAGCACGAGACGCACCGATTGTTGCTCGAGGAGATCGACGTGCTCTGGCGCACTGCCCCGTTGCGCACGGAGCGCCCCGGTCCGTTGGACGAGGTCCGCACGGCGCTGGCTGTCTTCGACGACGTCCTGTTCGACGTCGTCCCCCAGGTTTATCGCCGTGCGGAGGCGGCACTGGCGGCGGACGAGCCGGACGGCGGTGAGCCACTGCGCCCGGGCCGGGTGCCGGCGTTCGTCCGGCTGGGCTCGTGGATCGGCGGCGATCGTGACGGCAACCCGAACGTGGTAGCCAGCGTCACCCGCCAGGCCATGGCGATCCAGTCCGACCACGTGCTGTGGGCGCTGCAGCGTGCCTGCACCAGCGTTGGTCGTGGGCTCACCCTGGACACCTCGAGCACTCCGCCCTCCGCGGAGCTGCGGCGATTGCTCGACGACGCCGAGGCCGCGCAGCCGGAGCTGGTGGAGGATCTCGCGGCCCGCTCGCCCGGCGAACCGCATCGCGTCGCGGTGCTCTATCTCGCCCACCGGATCGAGGCCACCCGACGGCGCGACGCCGACCTGGCCCTGCCCGATCCTGCGAGCCTGCGTCTTGCGTTGCAGACCGTACAGGACAGTCTGGTGGCGGCAGGCGCTGAACGACAGGCGTACGGGGACCTGCAAGCACTGATCTGGCAGCTCGACTCGTTCGGGTTCCATCTCGCCGAACTCGAGGTCCGGCAGCACTCCCAGGTCCACTCGGCGGCGCTGGCCGAGGTCCGCGCCGGTGGTGAGCTGTCCGCGCAGACCGAGGAGGTGCTGGCCACGCTGCGGGTCATGGGACAGATCCAACAACGCTTCGGTCCGGATGCCTGTCGCCGTTACGTGGTCTCGTTCACCCAGAGCGCCGAGGACCTGGCCACCGTGCACGAGTTGGCCCGTGTCGCGCTCGACGGCCGGGAGATGACCCTGGACGTGGTGCCGCTGTTCGAGACCGGCGAGGACCTGCTCACCTGTGTCGACGTATTGGAGCAGGCCGTCCAGCACCCCGAGGTGGCTGCCCGGTTGGCGGCCACGGGGCGCCGATACGAGGTGATGCTCGGCTACTCCGACTCTGCAGGACATCGGCCCGGTCTCGGCCACGCTCGCGCTGTACGACGCGCAGGCACGTCTGGCCGCGTGGGCTGCCCGGCACGAGATCACGCTGACGTTGTTTCACGGCCGTGGTGGGGCACTGGGCCGCGGCGGGGGGCCGGCCAATCGAGCGGTGCTCGCCCAGGCGCCGGGGTCGGTCGACGGCAGGTTCAAGGTCACCGAACAGGGTGAGGTCATCTTCGCGCGCTACGGGGATCCGGCCATCGCCCGACGGCACATCGAGCAGGTCACCGCCGCCGTGCTGCGTGCCTCCACACCGGCGGTGCAGCAACGGGCGAGTGCCGCCGCGGAGGAGTTCGCCGAGACGGCCGAGACGATGGACTCGGCAGCCAAGCAGGCCTATCACGCACTGGTCGGGGACGAGGGTTTTCCGACCTGGTTCGCCAAGGTCACGCCATTGGAGGAGGTCGGGTCCTTGGCGTTGGGCTCTCGTCCGGCGCGCCGTGGGCTGGAAGTCTCCTCGCTGGACGACCTGCGCGCCATTCCGTGGGTGTTCTCGTGGGCGCAGACGCGGGTCAACCTGCCGGGCTGGTACGGGCTCGGCGCCGCCCTGGCGGCGGTGGGGGACCTGGCCGAGTTGCGCCGCGCCTACGAGCAGTGGCCGCTGTTCACGGTCATGTTGGAGAACGCCGAGATGTCGCTGGCCAAGACCGACCGGCGGATCGCGTCGCGGTACCTGGAGATCGGTGGTCGGCCCGACCTCACTGAGCGGATCCTGGCCGAACACGCGCTTGCCACCAGCTGGGTGCTCGACGTCACCGGGCACGAGCGCCTACTGGAGGACCGCCGGGTGCTCGGACGTGCGGTGGCCTTGCGCAACCCCTATGTGGATGCGCTCTCCTATCTGCAGGTGCGGGCACTACGGACGCTGCGAGACGACACCCGCTCGGAGCCGGACTCGGCCGCGCAACGGCTGATGCAGATCACGGTCAACGGGATCGCCGCTGGCCTGCAGAACACCGGATGACTCGTTGGCGTGAGGTGCAGTGGGTGGCGCGTACCGGCTCCACCAACGCTGATCTGATCGCGGCCGCCCACGCCGGTGCCGCGCCGGGACTGGTGCGGATCGCCGACCACCAGGACAGCGGTCGCGGGCGCCGGGGACGCGGTTGGCGCACCGACGCCGGCTCGGGCCTGGCGATCTCCGCGCTGCTGCGTCCGGACCCGCAGACACTGCCCACGCACCAGTGGCCGTGGATCCCCCTGCTCGCCGGGGTCGCAGTGATCGACGCCGTCGAGACACTGCGGGCATCGCGAGGCGCGCCGGCCAGGCTGAAATGGCCGAACGACGTGCTGCTTGACGGGCGCAAGTTGGCCGGCATCCTGGTCGAACACGTCGACGTGTCGCCGTCGCCGCTGATGGTCGTGGGGATCGGGATCAATGTCGGGCTGAACGTCGGGCTGCCTGCCGAGACGACGGATTCAGCCGCCTTGGTGCTGGACGCAGACGAGCAGCGTCAGGCGCTCGTCGATGGGGTGCTCTGGGCACTTGCCGCGCGCTGGCAGCAGTTGGAGTACGACGGTGCCGCGCCAGTACACGCAGATTATCTGGCACGGTGCGACACCATCGGCCGGCGCGTCCGGGTGCAGTTGCCCAGTGACCGAGGTGACGAAGGTGGCGGAGGTGAGGTGATGTTGACCGGGGTGGCGACCTCTGTCCGTCTCGACGGGTGCCTGCTGGTGCGCGAAGACCAGCAGGACGGGACGCCGGAGGAGGATGTGGCGCTGAGCGCGGGCGACGTCGTCCACCTGCGGCGGGTGGAGGGGGACGACGCGCCGCCGGATGGTGCTGACACTGACGCGTGAGACCGGGCATGTCAGGATTCGCGTATGCGGTTCCCCGAACGGCACCTCAGTGAGGACGAGGTCGTCGAGTACCACCTGCGCACGCACGTGAAGGCGCTGATCGCCCCTGCGGTCGTGCTGCTGGTGATCGCGGCCGGACTCGGGTTGGGTCTCGGATTCTTGCCGGACACCGGAGCCGGCGCCCAGATCGGGCGATGGGTGCTAATCGGCGCCGCGGCACTGGCCTTCGTGATCTGGGTGGTGTGGCCGCTGTTGAGTTGGCTGACCTCCACCTATACGGTCACCACGGAGCGGTTGATCACCCGGTGGGGCGTGCTCACCCGCACCGGTCGCGATCTCCCGCTGAGCCGGATCAACGACGTCGCCTACGAGCAGAGCCTGCTCGACCGGGTCCTGCGGTGCGGGACCCTCGTCGTCTCGGCGGCGAGCGAGCAGGGCCAGGTCTTCCTGCACGACGTGCCCGGCGTGCACGAGGTTCAACTACGGTTGAGCGAGTTGGTCCGAGAAGCCCACGAGAACGACGGTAGCTGGTGACCACACCCGACGGGCCCACCGGCCAGGGGGCCGACGACGGCGCACCTGCGCCCTCCCCGGATGACCTGGAGGCGTTGCTGCTCGGCGCCACCCGGCGATACACCCGGGAGGAGGTCGCCGAGATCTCCGGGCTCGATCCGGAGCGTGTACTGCGGTACTGGCGGGCGCTGGGCTTTGCCGATCTCGGTGAAGGTGCGATGTTCACCGCGTGGGACGTCGAGGCGCTGCGTGGGGTGACTGACCTGGTGGATTCCGGGGTCATCACCGAACGCACGGCGGTGCAGATGGTCCGTGCCCTCGGCCGCATGACCGGGCGACTGGGCGAGTGGCACGTGGAGACGCTCGCCGAGATCGTGCAGGGCGAGGAGGGCCGTCCGGGAAGCCGTCTGACCTCGGGGTTCCAGTTCGCTGAGCGTCTCTTGCCAGAGTTCGAACGGCTGCTCATCTACACCTGGCGGCGCAAGCTCGCGGCCTCGGCCCGACGGCTGGTGGAGGTCGGCGACGACGGGCAGGCACCGTTGCTGAACTCGCCGGCCACCGTCGGCTTCGCCGATCTGGTGTCTTTCACCCGGCTCTCGCGAGGATTGTCCACTGCCGCTCTCGGGGACCTGGTCGAGGAGTTCGAGGCCGTGACCAATGATGTGATCGTGGGCGGGGACGGTCGGGTCGTGAAGACGCTGGGCGACGAGGTGGTGTTCCTCGCGCCGACCCCGCGGCACGGGGCCGACATCGGGTGCCGGTTGATCGAGAAGGTCGGCCGGGACCCCCACAAGCCTGACATCCGGGTCGGGCTGGCAACCGGCCCTATCGTGTTGCGGATGGGCGATGTGTTCGGAACGCCCACCAACCTGGCGGCCCGGCTGACGACGTTGGCCGAGCGCAACGTGGTGCTGGCCGATTCTGCCACCTCGGATGCCCTGAGCGAGGATGCCGACTTCGCGCTGCGCGCCGTGCCTCCGACGACTGTCCGGGGGATCGGGGTGGTCGCTCCGTTCAGCGTCACCAGACGCCCCTGACGTGCAGGAGCGCGACGATAGGCTGAGAGAGATGAGTCAGCACGGCGACGGGAGCGACGAGGCCGATCAGGCGGTGGTGTGGACGGCGCGACTCGCCGAGCGGCCGCACGTGGCCGAGCTCGTGCTGGACCGCCCGCACGCGATGGGTGCGATATCCACTGCCGTCGCACAGGGCATCCGGCGTGGCTGCGCGGACCTGGCTACCGACCCCGACGTACGGGCCGTGGTGCTGCGCTCCAGCGCGGAGCGAGCGTTCTGTGTCGGCGCCGATCTCAAGGAGCGCATCGGCTTCGACGACGACGCCATGCGGGCGCAACGCGCGGAGTTTCACGTGGCCTTCGCCGCGGTTCGCGACCTTCCGGTGCCGGTCGTGGCAGCCGTGCACGGGTTCGCCCTCGGCGGTGGCTGCGAGCTCGCGTTGAGCTGCGATGTGGTGGTGGCCGACACCACTGCTGTGTTCGGATTGCCCGAGGTGCAGGTCGGGTTGGTGCCCGGTGGCGGTGGGACCCAACTGCTCGCCCGTCGCGTCGGTTCCGGCCGCGCCTTCGAGATGATCCTGACCGGTCGCCGGGTCCCGGCCGAGGAGGCCGGTCGCATCGGCCTGGCCGAGCACGTCGTCGCCGAGGGGCACGCGGCAGACGAGGCGCTGACGGTGGCCTCCTCGATCGCCGCGAACTCCCCGACCGCCGTCCGCGGCGCGCGTCGGGCCATCCGCGACGGACTGGATCTGCCACTACAGGAGGGCTTGGACGTCGAGGACCGCGCGTGGGAGGAGGCGGCATTCTCCGTGGACCGCCCGGAGGGGATCGCGGCGTTCGCGGAGAAGCGTACGCCGCGCTGGGCAGCACCGGGTGATCAGCCGTGACCGCGCCGACGACGCACGGGTTACCGGGCTCGGTCTCGATCCGTGAGGTGGGCCCACGGGACGGGTTGCAGAACGAGCCGCCGGTGTCGACCGAGGACAAGGTCGAGCTCTTGAGCGCGCTTTCGCACACCGGTCTGCGCCGGATCGAGGCGGTGTCCTTCGTGCATCCACGGGCTATCCCACAGATGGCCGATGCCGAGCAGGTGTGGTCTTCGATCAGTCCGGCCGACGGCGTTCGCTACTCCGCACTGGTGCCGAACCTGCGCGGCGCAGAGCGTGCCTTGCAGGCCGGGTTCGGCGAGCTCGAGGTGGTGGTCTCGGCCTCGGATACGCACAATCGGGCGAACTTGAACCGCTCGACCCAGGATTCATTGGCGGAGTTACCGGCCCTGGCGCAGGCCGCGCGTACCGGTGGGGCGAGCCTGCAGTTGATCGTGTCCACCGCGTGGGGATGCCCCTACGAGGGGGACATTGCGGTGGCAGCAGTGCTGGACGTGGCCCGGGCTGGGATCGAAGCCGGCGCAGAGTCGGTCGTCTACGGGGACACCACAGGCATGGCGACACCGACCCGCGTCACCGAGTTGGTGCGCGCGAGCCACGAGGCGTTCGGTTCTCTCCCGCTGGGACTGCACCTGCACAATACCCGGGGTACCGGGCTGGCCAATGTCTACGCGGGGCTGCTCGCCGGTGTGGACGATTTCGACGCTTCGGTCGGTGGCCTGGGCGGCTGCCCGTACGCACCGGGGGCGTCCGGGAACATCGCCACCGAAGAGTTGGTGCACATGCTCGAGGACATGGGCGTGGCCACGGGCGTGGACCTGGACGCGCTGCTGGGAGTGGCAGCCCGCGCCGAACAGATCATGGGACGCGAGTTGCCCTCGCAAGTGCTGCGCGCCGGGCCCCGGACCCGGCTGACCCCACTTCCGCCTGTTTCGCATGGCTGAGCCGGTACTGGTGCCATAGGGCCAGCACCGGCTCAGCCATGCGGAGCGGACGAGCGGCGGGTGGGCGGAAAGACCCAGGTTCGGTAGGCCCACCACCGAAACGCCGTACCGAGCGCCAAACCGACGACGTTGGCGGAGATGTTGTCCGCCAACGGGCCGTCCAGCCCCAGCAGGTACCGCGAGATCGCCAACGGAACCAGCGCGATGCCCAGGCCGACACCATTGAAGAAGAAGAACAGGACGTACTGGTACGAGGTGCGGCCCCGCTCGCGGTGCCCGTAGGTCCAGAGCCGGTGACCGGTGAACGTCACCAGCGTGGCCACCACCACCGCAATCACCTTGGCGGTCAGCGGCTTGTGATGCAGGACCCCCGGGTCACCGGCGTAGAGCAGCAGGTTGAACACGGCGACGTCGGTGACGTAGCCGAACCCGCCCACCAGCATGAACCGGAAGCCTTCGTGGATCAGGTGGCGCAGCCGTTTTGCTGGAGGCTGCTCGTGCTGCCGGGCCTGCTGGGGTTCCTGGGTCACGCCGGACACGGTATCCCGCGTGCGACGGAACTCAGTCGCCTTGACGAGCCGCGCGCAGCTTCTCCCTGTCCTTGAGTACGGCGAACACCAACAGGATGACCAGGACCAGCAGGTCACCACCCAGGAACACGATGGTCCAGACGATGGGCTCGGTCACTGGGCACCTCCTCCGCTCGAGACCTCGGACATGGGCCCGGTGCCAACCTTACGCGCCAGGAACCGGTTCAGGGCCAGCATGACTACCAGCAGCAGACCCCACTGCAGCAGCATGGTGCCGAGGCTGAACTCCGCGAACGGGTTCCACCATTCGGGCACATCGGCCACGGACTGCACGATCCACCACCCAAACAGCACCACGAACATGACCGGGAACGCATAGATGCAGATACTCCATACGCGACCCATGCGGAAGTCGCTGACCTCGTCGATCTCGCGAGCGGCGCGCGGGACGCCGTACTTGAGCATCGCGATCGCCGCGCAGAGACCGGCGAGGAGCAAGCCGACACCCCACACGTTGTCCTGGTTGGTGAGGAACGACACGCTGTACGCCGAGGGGACACCGGCGATGAAGGCCACCACCACGACACCCGGTACGGCGCGTTCCCGCCGGACACCCATGTCCATCACATTGCGGGAAGCCAGTTCGACCATGGCGATCAGGCTGGAGACCCCGGCCAGGAACAGCGCGAGGAAGAACAGGGGGCCGAAGAACACACCGCCGGGCATCTGGCCCAGCAGTTCGGCGAAGTAGATGAACGCCAGGCCCTGGTTGCCGGCCTCGGCCGCCTCCGTGGCGTAGTCGACGTTGCGCAGCGCGAACACCGTGCACAGCACCGCGATACCCGCGAGCAACGAGGCGAACAGGTTGGCTGCGCACAGCACACCGGCGTTGAGCGCCATGTCCTCCCGCTTGCGCATGTAGACGGAGTACGTCAAGTAGAGACCCCACCCAGCCCCGGTCGAGAACGCCATCTGGGTGAAGGCCTGCAGCCAGACGTCGGCCTCACCCAACCGGCCCCACTCCGGGACGAACATGTAGCGCAGTCCCTCGATAGCGCCCGGCAGCGTGACCGCGCGGATGGCCAGGATGACCAGGATGACGAAGAGCGCGGGGATGATGATCTTCAGCAGCGACTCAAAACCGCGGGAGAGCCCACGGTAGACGACGAATCCCACGGTCAGGATGGCCAGAGCATGGAAACTGATGGTCTGGACGGGGCTGGAGACGAAGCCGTCCCACAGCGCCTCGGTGTCGGTGCCGTCGGTGAACGTTCCACTCAGCGAATAGACCAGGTAGCGCAGTGCCCATCCGCAGACCACGCTGTAGTAGAACAGGATGCCGATGGAGATGAACCCCATGTAGCCGCCGAGCCAGGCGAACTTGCGGCCCATGAAGTCCCGGAACGCTCCGACGGTGCCCAGCCGCGACTTCGACCCCAGCAGCGACTCGGACATGAGAACCGGTATGGCCCACACGAGGTTCGCCACGACCAGGGCGATCAGAAACGCGCCGCCACCCCACTCGCCAACGACGCGGGGAAAACGCCACAGGTTCCCGGTGCCGACCGCCATACCCACCGCAGCGGCGACGAACGTGAACCGGCTCTTGAAGACCTCACCTGTGGCAGCCATCTCAACACCCCGCTGTACCCCGCAGGGCGCGGTCTACGACGACGCCCCTGTGACAGTTGAGACAATGGTGCCACGTGTGGTCAATGGTTGCCAGAGATAGTGACAAAACGGGTTCTTCGTCGTCGGCGACGGGTTCCACTACGCTGCGGACCTGTGAGTGTGCGCACGGATTTTCCGGTCGTCGGTGTGGTGGGCGGCGGCCAGCTGGCCCGCATGATGCAGCCGGCCGCGATCAACCTCGGCGTGACCCTGCGGGTGCTGGCCGCCGGTCCGCAGGAGTCTGCCGCCCAGGTCATCCCGGATGCGGTGGTCGGCGACGAGAAGAACGTCGCGGACCTGTTGGCCTTCGCCGAGGGGTGCGACGTCGTCACCTTTGACCACGAGCACGTCCACCCGGACCACCTGCAGGCACTGGAGGAGGCGGGGCACATCATCCGTCCGGGACGTCAGGCCCTGTTGCACGCGCAGGACAAGGGCGTGATGCGGGAGCGGATGACCGCGCTTGGCGTCGCAAACCCACGGCACCACATCGTGGCCACGCCCGACCAAGCAGCCGCCTTCGCCGAGCAGCTGCCACCCGAGGGATCCGGTGACCGCAGCGTGGTGCTGAAGACCACCCGCGGAGGTTATGACGGCAAGGGGGTGTGGCTCAGCGATGCCACGGACATCGCATCGGAACCGTTCGCCGCCGGAGTCCCGGTCCTCGTCGAGGAGCCGGTGGACTTCCGCCGTGAGCTGGCCGCCGTCGCCGTGCGGTCGCCACACGGGCAGGCAGTGGCGTATCCGGTCGTCGAGTCCGTCCAGATCGAGGGCATCTGCCTCGAGGTGATCGCACTCGCGCCCGGCCTGGCCGAGGACGTTGCCGTGCAGGCCCAACGGCTGGCGCTGCAGGTCGCTGCGGAGATCGGCGTCGTCGGCGTGCTGGTCGTGGAGCTGTTCGAGACCACCGATGGTGACCTCGTAGTGAACGAGCTCGCGATGCGACCGCACAACTCGGCCCACTGGAGTATCGACGGCGCGGTGACGAGCCAGTTCGAGAACCATCTGCGTGCTGTGCTCGACCTGCCGTTGGGTGATCCATCCGCGCAGGCGCCCTACACGGTCATGGTCAACGCGCTGGGTGGCGACCTCGACGGTGTGTACGGCACGTACAAGCACCTGCTCGCGCGTGACCCGGCGTTGAAGGTGCACTGGTACGGCAAGGCGGTACGTCCGGGCCGCAAGATCGGGCACGTCAACCTCACCGGTGCGGACGTGGCTGACCTGCGCGAGCGGGGTTGGCACGCCGCCGACTACATTGCGGGAGTCATCGATGAGTGAACCCACGGCGGAGTTGACCACCGTCGGTGCCGGCGAGCCCGACGTCGGAATCGTCATGGGCTCGGACTCGGACTGGTCAGTGATGTCGGCGGCCGGCACGGCGCTGACCGAGCTGGGCGTGACCTACGAGGTCGGTGTGGTCTCGGCGCACCGGATGCCGAACGCGATGCTGGCGTACGGGGAGCAGGCCGCCGGACGTGGGCTGTCGGTGGTGATCGCCGGCGCCGGGGGAGCGGCCCACCTACCGGGCATGCTCGCCTCGGTCACCTCGCTACCGGTGATCGGGGTGCCAGTGCCACTGGCGCAGTTGGACGGGCTGGACTCACTGCTGTCCATCGCGCAGATGCCCGCCGGGGTGCCGGTCGCCACCGTGTCAGTGGGTGGCGCACGAAATGCTGGGCTGCTCGCGGCGAAGATCTTGGCTACCGCCGACGCCGACCTGCGTGCCCGTCTCGACGCCTTCCGCGGCGAGTTGGCCGCCAGTGCCCGCGCGAAAGGGGCGGGCCTGGCCGACCGCCTCCGGCGCGATGAGGCTTGAGCCAGCCCGACTATGTCGCAGGGAGGGTCAGCCGCCGGGCCTCGATCACCGGGCAGGTGTCCATCACGACGTCGAGCCCAGCATCGGTCGCCCGAGCCGCTGCGGCGGAATCGATGACCCCCAACTGCAACCAGACCGCCCGGATACCCAGCCGTTCGCGCTGCTCGATCGCCTGGTCGACCACCTCACCGACCCGCTGTGAGTTGACGAAGCAGTCGACGACGTCGATGGGTCCGGGCACCTCCGACAGGTTGCGATAGCCCACGACGCCGAGGCCGGACTCCGCCCGCGGATTGATCGGCACGATCGTCATGCCCAACTGGTCCCGGACGAACTCGGAAACCCCGTAGGCGGTTCGCGCGGTGTTGGCCGACAGTCCCACCACTGCCCAGGTAGCGGGCGTGGTCAGCAGCGAGTAGATCGTGTCGTCGTCCTGCCACGTTCGTACCTCGGTCATCAATCCAGCCTAGCCGCGAGGTCGCGGTGGGCGATCCGCACGGCGCCCCAGGCTCCGGAGAGTCCGTACGTGACCGGCAGCTCCCATCGTGCGGTGACGGCCTGCTCCAGCCGGCCGCTGAGCATGCTCTGCTCGGTTGCCACGCCGCCGGCCAACACGACGACGGTGTCCTCCGGCCCGGGACCCAGCCGTGCGAGTGTCTCGACCAGCACCTGTGTGGCCTCGTCGAGGATACGCTCGGCGACCGAGTCGCCCTGCCCGGCGGCCTCGCCGACCAGTGGTGCCAATGTGGCCATCCCGCGAGGAGGCATCGCATAGACCGCCCGCAGGAGGCTGTCGATGCCCGGTTGCGCCTCGACGGCAGCACAGACGCTGGCCAGCAGGCTCGTGGCCGGACCGCCCTCGAGGGCATCGAGTGCCGCACGCACGGCCGATCGGCCGATCCAGTGCCCCGACCCGTCGTCGCCCACCAGCCACCCGTGGCCGTCCACCCGGCCCACGAGCTGGTCGTCACGAACCCGTCCGGCGACCGCTCCGGTACCGGAGATCAGGACCAGACCGCTGTCCCGCTCGGTGCCGGCGGTGAACGATGTGACGATGTCCAGGACGACGCGGGGATCGCGCGGCAGGCTCACCCCGTCCCGCAACCGAGCCATCTCGACGTGCAGCGGTTGGCCGATCGCCGCGGCCCCAGCCGCACCGATCACGCAGTGCCGCGGCCGGAGCCCGGGATGGAGCAAGCGTGCCTGCTCGAGGCAGTCCGCGATGACGTCGTGCCACACCTGGACCGCCTCCGACAGCGGACTGGACACGGCGTTGGCTCCCGGTCCGCGGGCACTGGCCAGCCTGGTGTGGCCCGCGGCGACAAGCGCGCGCGTATGGGTCCCGCCGACATCGACGCCGATCACCACCGGCACGTCAGCAGGTTCTGACATCACGGCAGTCAGGAGACCTGATTCAGGTCACGACTCCAAGGCGGCGTCCATCGTGATCTCGACTCCCGCGAGTGCCTTGCTCACCGGGCAGCCGGCCTTGGCGCCCTGTGCGGCCTCCTCGAACCCCGCGGCATCCACGCCGTCGACCTCACCGCGCACGGTCAGTGCTATGCCGGTCAGCCGGAAACCCCCGTTGGGGTCGGGGCCGAGGGAGACATCGGCGCTGATGTCCAGCGCCTGTACCGTGCCACCAGCCTTGGTGAGGTTGCCCGACATCTGCATCGCGAAGCAACTGGTGTGAGCCGCTGCGATGAGCTCCTCCGGGCTGGTGTTGCCATCGGCGTCTTCGGCGGAGCGCTTCGGAAAGGAGACGTCGTAGGTGCCGAGACCGGAACTGCTGAGTTCGACGCGGCCGGATCCCTCCTGCAGCGAGCCTTGCCATGCGGTGCGTGCGGTGCGTGTAGGCACAGTCATCTCCTCTACGACGGTGAGTGGTTCACCGCTGACCTTACGTGACGTCGGTGACACCCATCGTCAGCAGGAGGTGGGTGGATCAGCGGCGTGGTGAGCACATCGGCACCCTAACCGGTGATACGGCCACGAACCTCGCCGAGCACAACACGTGAGCCGTTGGCGCCTGGCGCCGAGCCGGTGATCACGACCTCGTCACCGTCGTGCAGGAACGTCCGGCTACTGCCGTCGTCCAGCGTCAGGGCCGGCGTACCGGGTGTGGTGCGCTCCAACAGGCTTCCGGCTCCGCTGTCGCCCGGCGAGCTCACCGTTCCGGACGCCAGCAGGTCTCCAGACCGTAGTGCTGCCCCGCCTACCGTCAGATGCGCGAGCATCTGGGCTGGTGTCCAGTACATGGTCGAGTACTGGGGGGTGGCCACCAGCGTTCCGTTGATCGTGACCGCCAGGCTCAGTTGCAATCCCCACGGCTCGGTTTTGCCATCGTCGAGGTAGGCGGCGGGGCGTGGGTCTCGTATCGGGGGAGAGACGTGGGCGGCGTCCAGTTCGTCCAGCGGAAGGACCCATGCCGAGATGCTGGTAGCGAACGACTTGCCCAGCATCGGCCCGAGCGGCCGAGCCTCGAAACTCTGGATGTCCCGCGCGGACCAGTCGTTGACCAGCACGACGCCGAACACGTGCTCGCGAATGTCGTCCAGGCTCACGGTAGTTCCGCGGGTGCTCCCCGTGCCGACGACGAAACCGACCTCTGCCTCGAAGTCCAGTTGGGTACTGCGCCCGAAGATCACCTGTCCCGACTCCTGCCCGAGGAGCCCGGACGGGCGCGGCACGTTCGATCCCGAGGCGATCACCGAGCCGGCCCGGCCGTGGTAGCCCATCGGGAGGTGCCGCCAGGCGGCGGGAAGCGGGTCACCGTCGGGCCGGAACAGCGCACCCACCGTGCTCGCATGCTGCTCGCTGGCGTAGAAGTCGACATAGTCGGCCACGGTGAACGGCAGGTGCATGCGCACGTCGCCGCGAGCGAGCAGATACGCGCCCAGGGTCGGCTCGCCACGCTGGTGCTCGGCGAGCCAGTCCCGCACCTGGGCACGCACGCGATCCCATACTCGCCGGCCCGAGCGCAACAGCGGATCAAGGCTGCCGGTCTCGAACAGTGA
>Ga0079225_10000892_pt1 | contig 16447 bp, 21 predicted proteins | sample Poulit2012_FD_76344 | JGI IMG/M metagenome (GOLD analysis project Ga0079225, IMG submission 76344) | Agricultural soil microbial communities from Georgia to study Nitrogen management - Poultry litter 2012 | ecosystem: Environmental > Terrestrial > Soil > Agricultural land | place: USA: Georgia... | reverse complement strand
GAAATAATATATTAACAGGAGAGATCAAATGAATAACAATATTTTTATGCTCAATAAGAGCACAAGCAGTAGAAATAATACTGCCCTTTTTTCAATTGTAATGAATAACTTAAACAAACGTCATCTAATTCAAAGAAATAGTGAGGTTTACGCATTATGAGATTTGTAAAAAATGATCAAACCGCTGTCTTTGCCTTAGGTGGACTTGGTGAAATCGGGAAAAACACTTATGGAGTTCAATTTCAAGATGAAATTATTTTAATCGATGCAGGAATTATGTTTCCTGAGGATGAATTGCTTGGCATTGACTACGTTATTCCAGATTACACTTATTTAATAGAAAATAAAGATAACATAAAGGGATTATTTATTACCCATGGTCACGAAGATCATATTGGTGGTATCCCTTATCTGTTACGGGAAATCAATATTCCTATTTACGGTGGCCGTCTCGCCATAGAATTAATTAGAAACAAATTAGAGGAACACGGGCTTCTACGAGAAGCTAAACTAAATACAATTCAAGAACAGGATGTAATTAAATTCCGCAAAACATCCGTAAGTTTTTTCCGCACAACCCATAGTATTCCAGATTCGTATGGTATCGTAGTTAAAACTCCACCAGGAAACGTCGTCCATACTGGAGATTTTAAATTTGATTTTACCCCCGTTGGCGACTCTGCAAATTTAGCGAAAATGGCTGAAATTGGCGAGGAAGGCGTTTTATGTCTTTTATCAGATAGTACAAATAGTGAGGTACCTGGCTTTACAAGGTCTGAAAGATTCGTTGGGGAAAATATCAAAAACCTATTTGGCAAAACCGATAGCAGAATTATCTTTGCTACCTTTGCTTCAAATATCTACCGGCTACAACAAGTTGTAGAGGCAGCTGTTGAACATGGTAGAAAGGTTGCAGTGTTTGGTAGAAGTATGGAATCATCTATCGAAATTGGAAAGAAATTAGGTTATATTAAAGCACCAAAAGATACCTTTGTAGATACGAATGAAATAAATCGTCTACCATCTCATAAAGTAACGATTTTATGTACTGGTTCTCAAGGTGAACCAATGGCTGCTTTATCGAGAATTGCCAACGGTACTCACCGTCAAATCCAAATTCATCCGGGGGATACAGTCGTTTTCTCCTCTACACCGATACCTGGCAATAGCGTAAGTGTAAGTCGAACAATTGATCAACTTACCCGTGTAGGTGCTAATGTCGTATATGGTCCTAACAGTGATATACACACTTCTGGACACGGTAGTCAAGAGGAACAGAAACTAATGTTAAGATTAATGAAGCCGAAATACTTTATGCCAATGCACGGGGAATATAGAATGTTAAAACAACATACCCTCCTTGCAGAAGCCTGTGGAGTACCGCTTCAAAATTCCTTTATAATGGATAACGGTGACGTCCTAGCCCTTGGGAAAAACACGGCACGAATTGCTGGGAAAATCCCTTCTGGTTCTGTCTATGTAGACGGAAGTGGTATTGGCGATATCGGTAATATTGTTCTACGAGATCGACGAATATTATCTGAAGAGGGTCTAGTTATCGTCGTTGTCAGTATTAATATGAATAACTTTACAATTTCAGCCGGTCCCGACATTATATCACGTGGTTTTGTATACATGAGGGAATCCGAAGATTTAATTAACGAAGCGCAAAAATTAGTTGCAAAACATTTAGATCGAGTAATGAAGCGAAAAACTTCCCAGTGGTCTGAGATTAAAAATGAGATTACTGACGTCATAGCACCTTTCTTATACGAGAAAACAAAACGACGTCCGATGATTTTACCAATTATTATGGAAGTATAAATAAAAGGAATTCAGTTGCTAATTATGCAGCTGAATTCCTTTTTTACATATCAATTAAATCCCTTTCTAGTCGGTTTATCCCTTTATTTGATCCGATTATTATTAATATGTCCTTCTCTAAAATTTTATCCTCTGGGTGGGGCGAGACATTCATTTCATTATTTTCTTTTTGAATAGCTACAACGTTACAACCATATTTCGCTCTAATATTTAAATCAAGAAGGGATCTTCCAATCATTTTATGACCAGCCCTAACTTCCACGATTGAATGGTCTTCGGACAGCTCCAAGTAGTCTAAAATGTTATTTGAAATTAAACTATGGGCAATTCGCCTACCCATATCCCTTTCTGGATGAACGACGTGATGGGCCCCAATTTTATTTAAGATTTTCTCGTGGTAATCATTTTGGGCTTTTACAGTTATTTTTTTCACCTGTAGCTCTGCTAAAATAACCGTCGTTAATATACTTGCTTGTATATCGTCCCCAATAGCAACGATCACATGATCAAAATCCTGAATATCTAATTCCTTTAAAGCAAGTTCATCAGTTGTGTCAGCTATTACGGCGTAGGTCGCAATATTTTTATAATCATTTACCCTCTCCTCATTAATATCAATAGCGAGAACTTGCATCCCTTCCTCACTTAATTCTCTACATATACTACCCCCGAATCTACCTAAACCTATAACGGCAAATTCCTTTTTCACAGTGTCCCTCCTCAACTTAGAATCCTTTAATAATACTACTTTACTAAAAAAAATGAACTAGGACAATATTTCATCGTCCTAGTTCTAATTACATCATTAAATAGCATCTAACATTTCAAATTGGGATTTAATTAATCCGAAGTATTCACCTTTTTGAGCCATAAGCTCTTCATGATTACCACTTTCAATAATCTTACCTTGTTCAAGGACGAAGATGTTATCCGCTTCTCGAATTGTTGATAATCGGTGCGCAATAATGATAGCAGTCCTTCCTTGCAACAATGTTTTTAAGGCCTTTTGAATTTTCACTTCCGTCTCTGTATCAATACTTGCTGTTGCCTCATCAAGTATTAATATTGTCGGATCTGCTAGTAAGGCTCTTGCAAAGGAAAGTAACTGCCTTTCTCCGGCGGATAAAACACTTCCCCTTTCTTCAACCTCAGTATTATACTTATCGGATAATCGTTGAATAAAGTCATCGGCTCCAACAATTTTAGCTGCTTCGATTACTTCCTCATCCGTAGCATCTGGCCGACCGAAACGAATATTTTCCATAATCGTTCCTGAGAAAATGAAGGTTTCTTGAAGGACGACACTAATTCTTTGACGCAAGCTATTTAATTTAACATTTTTCAAATCATGGCCGTCAATTTTAACAGTTCCTTCTTGTGGGTCATAAAATCGACTAATTAAATTAGCAATTGTCGATTTTCCACTTCCAGTATGACCAACTAAGGCAACTGTTTCTCCCTCATTAATTGTTAAGGATATGTCGTGTAAAGCAACCCGATCATCTTCATAGGAAAACTTAACTCGATCGAACTCAATTTTACCCTTCATCGTTTCGAAGTCATGGGCATTTTCAATTTCTTTCACATTCGGTTGTTCATCTAAAAATTCGAATATTCGTTCTGATGAAGCCATCGCTACTAATAGTTGATTATACATTTGACCAAGGCGTGAAATAGGCTCCCAAAACATATTCAGGAAGAAAGCAAAGGTTATAAAGGTACCAACTAATATTCCACCGTTGTCTACACCAAGTAAAATTAAGTAGGAACCATAGGCAAGTAAAATGATTGTTCCTACCGCATTACTCATCTCTACAAAGGGTCTAAACATAGCACTTCGTCTCGTAGCCTCTCTCCATGCTTCATAGTTATCATGATTCACCCCATTGAAAAACTCTGTGTTTTCCTTTTCTTGAGCAAAGGACTGAGTAATTCTAATTCCCTGAATACTTTCGTTTAAATGGGAATTCAAACGGGATTGTTGCAATCTAACGCTTTGCCAGGAACGGCGAATATTCCTTCTAAGTCGCGTAGATATATAAAACATTAGCGGAATTACAACCATAATTGCTAGGGCTAACTTTGGGCTTAATACGAATAAAATAACGACGATTCCTAGTAATGTAATAATGTCCATTAACAAGTTAATAATTCCATTTGTAAATAACTCTTGTAAGGAGTTAATATCGTTTAAAATACGAACAAGAATCGAACCGGCGGAGCGAGAGTCAAAAAAACGGTGGGATAATCTTTGTACATGGGAAAATAAATGTTATCTTAAGTCATAAATAACATTTTGACCGAGTAAGTTCACCCACTTTATTCTAAAGACGTTCGCTACATAATTAATTAAATACAAAACACCTATAATGATGACTAATTTAGTTAATAAGGTTGGATCCTTATCTACAATAGCAACATCAATGGCGACCTTTCCGATTAATATAGGGACAATTAAGCGGACAGCAGTTGATAAAATCATTGCGATAATAGCACCGGGTAAATATGTTTTTGAGTAGGGTTTTAAATAGACGAGTAAACGCCACATTTGCTGCCAGTTAAAGGGCTTTTCAATGATTTGATCTGTCGCATAATAAAATCTCGTTAAATGACGTTCTTCTTCTTTAGTAAGTTTTCTCTTTTTCATATATTATTCCTCCTCCCTACTCGATTGCTTCCATAAAAGCATCACGGTCTTGATATTGAATATCATATATTCTACGGTAAATACCATTTTCCTGTAATAAGGATTCATGGGTACCCCGTTCTACAACCTGCCCTTCATCTAAAACAAGAATTTCATCGGCATGCTGCAAGGAAGAAATCCTATGAGCAATAATAAAGGACGTTCGATCCTTCATAACTTCCCTTAAAGCCCTTTGAATAGCAAATTCCGTTTCCATATCAACGGCTGAAGTAGCATCATCTAAAACTAATATTTGAGGATTTATACATAATGCTCTAGCAATAGCAATTCTCTGCTTCTGACCACCGGATAATCCCATTCCCCGCTCACCGAGCATGGTGTCATAACCCTTTGGCATTTGCATAATAAAATCATGGGCCTGGGCCCGCTTGGCTGCAGCTATAACTTCCTCATCTGAAATACTTGGATTTCCATAGGCTATGTTTTCCCTAATTGTAGTAGAGAATAAAAAGGCCTCTTGCAGAACAAAACCAATAGATTTACGTAAGGTTTTTAAATTATAATCCTCCACTGGCCGGCCATCAATTAAAACTTCACCTTTCACCGGTTCATAAAATCGAGTGATTAGTTGAGTAATACTCGTTTTTCCTGATCCAGTTGATCCAATAAGCCCTATAATCTTTCCAGCTGGAGCATCAAAGCTTATATCCCTTAAGGCAGCATCGTCATCCTCTGTATACTTTAGTGTTACGTTATTAAATGTAACATGGCCTTTAATCGGTTGATCAATGGAATCATCCTTTTCTACGATATCCTCTTCCGCATCAAGGATTTCTATCAATCTTTCCCCCGAGGCCTTCGCTTGAGAGAACATATTAACGACAAAACCTAAGTTCATTAACGGTCCTAAAATATACCAAACTAAACTAAAGAAAGCTACAAGTTCTCCTAACTCTAACTGATCGTTAATAACTAAATAACCACCGTAGGCTAATAAAGAGATAGCAGCAATATTTCCGATGAACTCCATTAATGGGAAAAACCTTGCCCAAATTTCTGATGTATCTACATAATTTTGTCGATAATCATCATTACTTGATGAAAATCTTTCTATCTCATAATCTTCCCTAGATAGGGATTTTACAGTGTTCATACCACTTATGTTTTCTTGTACCCTTGTATTTAACCTACCAAAGGACCTTCTAATCCCTCTAAAGGCTGGGTGAACCTTCCTATCAAAACGAAAGACAACAATAGCAAGTAGTGGCATAGCAGCCATTGTTACTAAGGTAAGTGGTACCGAATAATAGAACATTACACTCAGACTAAAAATTATTAAAAGGAATATTCTGATTAATTCAGCAAAACCAAAGGATAAAAAGAACCTAAACCCTTCCACATCGGCCGTTAACCTACTCATGATGTCTCCAGTTTTCGCATTATCATAATATTTAAATGATAATACTTGTAATTTTTTATAAAGTGCATCTCTTAATGAGTAGACAGATGTTATCCCAAATAAGTCTCCTAAATATTGTTGCAAAAACGTCGCGACACTTTTAATACCCATTGCAATGAAAAAAGCGATAGCGATATAAGGTATTAAGGAATATCGATCCTTTAACACAACTTCATCAATCGTTAATTGCAAAACAATTGGATACACAACTGTAATGGCCGTAACGAATAGTAGAAAAAATAAAGACCAAAAGAAATTTTTACGATAAGGCCAATAAAATTGTTTTAAACGTTTAAATGTATCCAAGTAATTACCTCCCCTAAATATTTATGTCTTTATTAATATAACGGTTTCCGAAATAAATTGCCAATTGTTTAACTTATTTTTAGTTTTTTTCTGTAAATTTGCCCATTTTGGAAAGTCATTCATCTTTAGGCATTAGAAATATAAAAAATAAACTTATAATTGCCATGACAAACATACCAATATAAATAATATGTAATCCATCGGTTAAACCCTCTTCCAAAACAAGCTTCGCATGGCTTGTCATATTTAGTGCACTACCGTCTAATAATTCATTAACAGAATCTACAGAGATTTCTTCACCCAAATTCTCCTGATTAATTCGGGATTGAATATATGAATTTAGCAATCCACCAAGTAAGGCGACTCCAAGTGCACTCCCTAGTGATCGCATAAATACATTAGCAGAGGTGGCAATCCCTCTTATTTCCCAATTCACACTCGTTTGAATTCCGACAATAAAAGCCGTACTCGTCATCCCCATACCTACTCCAATGAAAAAGGAGCCAAATCCCGCCCAAACAGGACCCTTTGCTGGGGTTAGAAAGATAAATAATAAAGAGCCAATGACTAAAAACAATCCACCAATGAGCGACGTATTACGATAACCTATTCTTAGGAGCAATCGACCTGAAATTGTTGAGGCTATTGGCCAACCAATTGACATCGTCGTTAAAGTAAATCCAGCAACTGTAGCAGATTTTCCCATTACTCCTTGGACGAAGGCTGGTAAATAACTCGTAACACCGATTGTAATCATACCTGTCGTTAAAGAAGTTAAATTGGCCATTAATATAAGGCGATAATTCCAAAGTTCTATCGGAATCATAGCTTGCATGGAAATTTGTTGCTGTTTAATGAGTAAAATGAAAGAAGCGATTGAAATACTTATTAAACCAAACATGAAAAAAGAATTCCAGGGGATACCCGTTCCGCCCTCTACAAGTATGATCATTAATATACTTACGGTAATCATCATTAAAATTGAGCCGAAATAATCGACCCTTTCCGTCTTTTTATCAATATTTTCTTTTAGGAAAATAACGATACCTAGCATTGCTAAAAGTCCAAGGGGAATATTCATCCAAAATACGTATCTCCAATCAAGGATATCAACGAAGAAGCCCCCTAGTAATGGTCCAGAAACGGCAGAAATTCCCCACACTGCGGATAAATAACCTTGAATTTTCGCTCGTTCCTCTCGATTATAAATATCCCCAACGATTGTTGTAGCTATCGGCATTAAGGCCCCTGCTCCGATCCCTTGAATAAATCTAGTGAAAATGAGCATTCCCATCGATGTACTAAAACCTGCTAAAGTTGATCCCGTTAAAAAAATTGACACGCCAATTACAAAGATTGGTTTTCTACCAAAAAGGTCGGCAAGTTTTCCAAAAACTAAAACGGTCGCCGCATTCGTCAGTAAATAGGCGGAAAATACCCAACTATATAAGGAAAATCCCCCTAGATCAGATACGATGCTCGGCATCGCTGTTGCAACAATCGTTGCTTCGATGGCAGCTAAAAACATTCCTAGCATGACGGAAGCTAGTATTAATGGACGTTTTAATTGTATTTGATTTTCAGCAGTTCCCATGCTTATCCCACATTTCTATGTATGAAGAGAAAAACATCCTTATAGGCATTATTAAGGATGTTTTATTTAATCATTTAGTTTGTATAATAATCTCTTTTAAGTTGTTTTAAAATATTCCTTCGTGTAAGAATGCCGTCAAAATGGCCCTTTTCATCGGCTATACATACGAAGGGTGAATTAATTACTGCCTTTAGACCATCGATTAATCGGTCTTCCTTTCTTAAACGCGGAATATCAGTCTTCATGACATCCCTTACTTCAAGATTAGCTAACTTCTCTACCTCGAATCTTTCTAACCCCAAAGTCTCATTTAAAATGGCTGTTTTGCTTATCGTACCAATTAATTTAAAGTTAGCATCTAAGACAGGTACTGCAGAATATCCTGACTTAACTAATACTAAGAGAGCATGTTCTAATGGGTTGTTTACTTGAACATGGGCGACAATTTCAGCGTCAATCATTAAATCTGAAATGCGAACATCTGTTAATTGTTGTAATGTCATTTTAATATGCTCCTTTTCATTTACTATTATTATTCAATTGTAAAGGAGTTCGAACCATCCTTTACTAGTCTATCATAATCTATATTGAATAAACAACAGAGGAAGTATTTTATTTTTTTGCCCTTAGCCTTATAATAATTATATGTTTGTTTCATAAATTGTTTCAAAGGTTCATATTAAAGTAATAAATATCATTATTGGAGATGACAGCATGAAAAGGCGTACTTTTATAAAAAGAACATTAGGAAGCTTAATAACCGCCAGTCTATTTTCTGCGGGGACTTATTATTATGCCCGGGAAATAGAGCCGAACCGGATAACTATTTCTAATTTTACTATTTCCTCAAATAAAGTCCCACAGTCCTTTAATCATTTTAAAATCGTTCAATTTTCCGATACCCATATAGGATTTCATTTTCATTTGAATAAAATTGAAAAGTTAATTAACACAATAAATGAGCAAAATCCGGATTTAATAGTGTTTACCGGGGATTTAATAGACCAACCTAATACCTTCCAAAAAACTAATGAATTAGGAAAACTCCTTAAACAATTAAAAGCTCCTTATGGTAAATATTGGGTCTACGGAAATCATGATCACGGTGGTTATGGTACAGACTTAGTTAAAAACATTATGAAAAAGGCTGAATTTACTTTATTAAAAAATGAATATACCTTTATTGAAAAAAACAATCAAAAGATATTATTATCGGGAATAGATGATGTTATTTTGGGACACCCGAACCTTGGCCAATCATTGCCCGATAATTATGATGGAAGTCATTTTACAATCTTATTAGCCCATGAACCAGATTATGCCGATGTCTCTGCTCAATTTCCCATCGACATTCAACTATCAGGCCATAGTCATGGTGGACAAGTTAGGCTCCCTTTCCTAGGCCATTTATATACCCCTATTTTTGCTGAAAAATACGTACTCGGGAAATATATGTTGCGGGATGAAAGTTTTTTATTATATGTAAATCGTGGAATTGGAACAACCCGCCTTCCTTTTCGAATGTTTTGTTCGCCAGAAATTTCTACTTATACCTTACATAGTAAGTGAACCTGCTTACTCTTTCATATTTTTTATTTGCCAGCTTTAATAGCATGGGTTAAGCTTGAAATAGATCATTGAATCAGATTGGGGTGAAAAAAATGGATCTTGCAGAAATTGCAAAGGCTCTATATACGGTAAATAGACATGCGAAAGCTGCCCTCGAACCACAGCATTTATATTATATAAAACAAAAATCGATAGACAATCTTTTAGAGGAAAATAAGGCGAGGAAAATTGGTTTGCATTTCACTAAACAGCCGAAACATAGTAATCAACACTCTATGCTACTAGTGCAGGTTGGTGAATACTATTTTCATGTTCCCCCGAGCAAGGAAGATTTTAAGCAACTAAAACATTTAGGTGAATTAGATGAAGACTTTCGAAATAAACGGGTAAGAATGTCCCTTTCCGAGGCTAAGAGAATATTGTACGACTATATTGATTGGCAACCAGAACAAAAATCACCTAAACAAAAATATGGTTCCAACTACTACACACCCTCCTCCTTAGGTCAATGGCCCCCAAAATCTAGAAAAAAATATTAACTCTCTTTCAAATAGGCTAGGGAACCTTTTTACAGATACCTAGCCTTTTACCGTTTAACAATTTGAATGTAAATACGTCTAATAATTAATAAAACCCCAAAAATTAGCAGACAAATAAAAATCGTTTGGTATATATTATGTGGTATTTGGGTAATCGGAAATAAATAGCTTAAAATGAATAAAGCTAGAAGAAATACAAAGCTAGTAATTAAATAACTTAACAAGAGCGTGTTATTCATTCTTATTAATAACTTAACAATCGGAGTACATAAAAGGTAGATGATTACAAAACCGATGAAGAATAAGGGAATACTAATGACAAGGCTTTCGAAAACTGAGGGGGATATATCTAGGGAAATATAAAATAATACTGTTTTTATAAACATGGTAAAAACTCCTTTGCTTTTACCAAGTATAACCATATGTAAATAAATTAATTCCTTTACATATAAGACATTTATTTTTTACTAACAAAATAATTATGTGTGTTTTGATGATAACAATTTAATAACTCGTCTAAGCGTTTGCTTATTTTTAATGTTCTTTCATTCGTTAAACCATGGTAAAAGGCCATCTCTATCATTTCGATTCTTGTTTGTTCGATTTCTTTAAGTAGATGTTTATTTTTCTCCATAATGATTTGATCACTCCCGGATAATTTTAAGGAAAAATAATTTAAATATATTATAAAGTAACAATTTTTATTAGTAAAGTTATGTACAAAACCTGTACGAAAAGTTTTTTATTATTTATGTTTAAAATCGAAATTATTGGGTATTAATAATAATGTAAGACTTTCTCGTATTCCCCTGTTTTAGCAAGGCGTAAACTTACGCCTTGCTTTTTTTTATGTTTTTTCCCAAGTCCAATGAATTTTTCCCTATTCTCTATTATAATAAATATAATATGACGAGGAGGGATTACGTGAATCAATTTAATCAAATACAAAGTAGAATAAATACCCGCTCCATTAAATGGGATTTAATGGAGGTTGTTTTTAAACAGGAAGATTTACTTCCAATGTGGATTGCCGATATGGACTTTCAGGCGCCAGTTGAAATTAATGAAGCCATAATAGATCGAGCTGAACATGGTATTTATGGATATACTGCAATAGATCCAACTTTAAAGGCTCAAATTACTTCCTGGTTAAAGCGAAGACATGATTGGATTGTTAAGGAAGAATCTCTATCTTTTAGTCCTAGTGTTGTTACGAGTCTTCATTTGGCTGTTACAACTTTTACAGCGCCGGGGGATAAAATACTTATTCAAACTCCTGTTTATACTCCCTTTTTTAACGTAATTAAAGGCCATGATCGAGAAGTTATTACAAATGAATTAGTCCTAAATAAGAAAACTAATAAATATGAAATAGATTTTACTTCCTTTGAACAAAAACTTGCTAGTGGAGTAAAAGCTTTTATTTTGTGCTCACCCCATAATCCCGTCGGGCGAGTATGGACTAAAGAAGAACTATCAACAATGGCTAACTTATGTGAACAATATGGGGTACTTATTATTTCAGATGAAATTCATGCGGACCTTATATATAAGCCCTATACTCATATACCAATAGCATCCTTATCGGAAAAAGTTGCACATAATACAATTACTTTTATGTCACCATCGAAAAGCTTTAACCTTGCTGGACTTCATGCCTCCTACGGTATTATTACAAATAAACACTTGCGAAAAAAATTTGATGATGGATTAAAGAAATTCGGCCTAAATGGATTAAACACAATTGGCATTTATGCCCTTGAAGCAGCTTATAAATACGGTGAACAATGGCTAGAGCAATTACTAAAGGTCTTAGAAGAAAATAAAAACTATGTCCTAGAACAATTTAGCACCCACACCCCTCAGTTAAAAGTAATAGATGCTGAAGGCACCTATTTACTCTGGATTGATTGCAGTAATTTAGGAAAAACTGATCTGGAATTAGAAAAGTTTTTCATAGAAAAGGCTAAAGTAGCTTTAAATAGAGGAATAAATTACGGAAAAGAAGGAAGGCAATTTATGCGTATGAACATTGCTTGCCCTAAGCCATTATTGAAAAAAGGCATAACCCAAATAATTAACGCAGTTAAAAATCATATTCAAGATCATTAAAGTAAATTTATATAAAGATTATTAAACAAAAGGGATTCCGGTAAATTCATCTTTACTGGAATCCTACTATTTCGCAGTTATATACAGCTATCAACCTTGTTTTTCCTAAAAAGTCTACCCTACCTTTACCGTGAACTATACTAAACATCATGTTAATAGTCTTTTTGGAGAAGTTATGTCTCGTTCCCGTCCTTTTTCTTTGATATGATTCCACAAACAATTCGATCACCTGAATCCCCGGTAGGTTGGGTCATTCCATCATCTTCATGTTCATGGATAATAATAGAGGTCCCTTCCCTTTCTAATAATGAAAAGCCTTTATCGAGTAAAGTGGCATTAGCCAAAATTAGTGTCGTATTTACTTCTCCTTTTTCATCGGCTAAGACATTAGGCAAATCTCCTAAATGAGCACCCTCTGGATTAAGTAAACCATGTTCCTTGCCTTCGGGATTCCAATGATCCCCAGCACTTTTAAAATCCGGTCCTTCACATTTAGCCTCTTCATGAATATGAATACCGTGGTAACCAGGTGTAAGGCCTTCTACTTGCAGGGTAATTTCAACTCCCTCTGGATGCTCTGTAAATTTCGCCTCCCCTACCCTATCCTGATGAGCATTATATAAATCTGCCTTAATAACTGTTTGAACATCCTTCGTACAGGATAGTAAAAATAGAACGAAACTAAATAAATATAAGTATCTCACGTCATATAACCTACCTTTTATTAATCAGTAATGTCCTATTTATATTATTCCATACTTTACATAAAAAAAACCTGTCAACAATTTGACAGGTTTTATAAGTCACTCTTTATCTTCTGAAGGATCTTCCTTGTAATCTACATTTTTAAATTTGTTATCATAATACTTTTCTTCCTTTTTCGATTGGGTATGGAAAAAGATCATAGCAATTAAAGCTCCAATCATAAAAATTAAAAGGACGAAAAAACCCCGAATGTACTCGGACTTATCCTCAGGGAAATATAGAAAATCCATATCCATAAAGTATAAAAAGTCAAAAAGCATATCTATTCACATCCTTATATCGTAAGTATAACAAATTTTTTATTAAGTAAAAACAATACGACATAAAGTTCGCTAATCTGTTAAAAATTTGGCACAATTAAAAAGGAGGAGGAGATTACATGAGTCAATTAAATATAGGGGATTTCGTACTTGTTGAGTATAATTCCGCTCGGTATGTTGGTGAATATGTAGAAGATCGTGGTAATTTTGCCCTTGTAAAGGTATTGGCTGTATTAAAACACCCTGAGCAAGGAGACTTACATAAACCAGGAGAAGTAGAAGGAATCGCCTTCTTTGAAAGAAAAGCCCTCGCACACAGAGAACTTGTCAACGCACGCAAAAGAATGATTTCACCCTATGAAGGTAAAGTACCAAATTACGATGAATCGTTAGAAACAGCATTCTACGAGTTAAAAGAAAGGCTTAAGCAAGAAGATACACCCTTTAACAAATTATCCTTGCAAAGATTAGATGATGTATATAAACATTATTATAAAGATAAACACTTCAAATAATTAAAGCTAGAGTATACATTACTCTAGCTTTTTCATTATTCGCCTAAATGTTCTTTTATTACCTCATCGATACCGTTAATAGCATCCTCTGCATCTACCCCGTCAGCTACAATTGTTATCTCCGCTCCCTGGGGAATTCCAAGGGACATAACCCCCATGATAGATTTTAAATTAACTGTTTTATCTTTATATTGTAATTCTACCTCAGACGCATATTGGCTAGCTTTATTTACTAATAAAGTAGCTGGTCGAGCATGTACTCCAGTTTCTGCAGTAATTGTATAAGATTTTTTGTGCATATGTTAATACCTCCTATATTTAATTGTTAGTCATATTATCTCATATTTAATAAATAAATCCTAGTCTAATTAAACAAGTTCTTCAATTTCCTTTTCCAAATTCTATATTACCATCTATAATAGGATATATAAATACCTATTTTTTTCAAGGAGGAAGATAAATGAGTGTTCACATTGGTGCAAAACAGGGAGAAATTGCCGAAACAATATTATTACCCGGAGATCCACTTCGAGCAAAATACATTGCTGAAACTTACTTAGAAGACATCATTCAGTATAATGATGTAAGAGGTATGCTTGGTTTTACCGGAACTTATAAAGGCGAACGAATTTCTGTTCAAGGGACAGGAATGGGAATCCCTTCTATCTCCATCTATGTAAATGAGTTGATATCAAGTTATGGTGTGAAAAATTTAATTCGGGTCGGGACCTGCGGGGCTTTGCAAGAAAACGTGAAAGTTAGGGACGTTATTTTAGCCCAAGCCTCCGCTACAGATTCACAAATGAACCGTTTAATTTTTGATCATATTGATTATTCACCAATCGCTGATTTTGATTTATTAAAAAAAGCCTACGATATCGGTACAGAAAAAGGTTTAGATATTAAGGTTGGAAATATTTTCACAAGCGATAACTTCTATAGGGATAATGCAAAGGAAATTAATACACTGCTTGCAAACTATAACGTTTTAGCGGTGGAGATGGAAACAACAGCACTCTATACATTAGCAGCGAAATTTGGCTGTAAAGCCTTAACGATTTTAACTGTCTCCGACCACGTTATAACTGGTGAGGAAACAACAGCAGAAGAGAGACAAACTACCTTCCACGAAATGATGGAAATTGCCTTAGAAACGGCGATTAAATAATTTCTAAACGGCAGTGGAAATGTTATTTTCCACTGCTTACTTACTATTATACATACTTTTGAAAGGATGAATTTACGTCTATGAGACCGATTCATTTAACTTTTGGGGCATTATTTATATGTTTAATGGCTATAGGGGCGAATATTACTGCTTGGTTTCCTATGTTAGCAGTTCCAATTGGAGGGACATCAGTTCCCCTATCCTTACAAACCTTTTTTGCCATTTTAGCTGGCTTTTTACTTGGCAGGAGATTAGGATTGATCTCAATGTTAGTATACATGTTGCTTGGTATAATAGGACTTCCTGTTTTTGCTGGCCTAAAGGCAGGTCCAATGATCTTATTACTGCCTACAGGTGGTTTTATTATATCCTTTTTAGTAGTTTCTTATGTCGTCGGCTTCTTATATGAAAAGTCAAGCAAAAGAAGCACCTTAACTTATACATATATATCCTTAGTTGGATTAGTGATCAATTATGCAATCGGTGTCACTTTTATGTATATCTCGATGAAATTCATGCTGAATATAGAGATTACTTACTTAATGGCTATTTCAAGTATGGTTCCATTTTTTATTAAGGATTTTTCCTTAGCCGTTTTAGCCGCGGTTTTTGTTAAAAGGGTCGATGTTTTACTTCCTAAGAATATTGCCCTTCGATAATCCTTTTAAACATGCATTAGGTGTTGTATTATGATAATATGAATTTATATTTTTTTCATCTATTTGCCTCTAGAAAGGATGTACAAATTACGAATGGACTTTTTATTCAATATTCCCTTATGGGCAGCGTTAATTTCAATTGTATTCGCTCAAACTGTTAAAGTTCCAATTCATTTAATCGTAATGAAGGAATTTAAACCTGAATTAGTTTTTAGTACCGGTGGTATGCCTAGTAGCCATTCGGCTGCAGTTGCCGCTCTGACAACGAGTATCGGACTTATAGAAGGTGTTCAATCGCCGATATTTGCTGTAGCTTTAGTTTTTAGTATAATCGTCATGTTTGATTCCTCTGGTGTTAGAAGACAGGCTGGAGAACAAGCTATTTTGCTGAATCAATTAATAAATGATTTTCAATATTTTGCTGAAGAAGTTAAGGATTGGAAGCATAAAGAGGAATTTGAGAAAAGAGAAGAAATTAAGGAATTACTTGGCCATCAACCCATTGAAGTATTTGTCGGTGGACTTACTGGAATTGGAATTGCATTTTTACTTTATCATATGTAAACGGGGCTTCTGAATTAGAAGCCCCGCTTTTTTAAAACATTTGATATCCACGGTTTCTTAGTATTTTTATTACTATTCCAGAGACAATCGTACCGGCTAAGCCTGCAGCAAAAATAATAATATCAACCGTATTAATCTTCATTACATTTTCTATTGCAAGGGAAAAGGCATTGGCTGGATTCGTTATATACTTAAAAACGTTAACCCCTCCAACGACTAAGAAAATAATAATTGGATATAAAATAGACATTAACCAAGTCCTACGTAATAACATATTTAATATAAAAGCTAATCCAAAAAAGATTACAAAGAACAAAACGCTTCCAATAAGTACTTGAATCATATTTGAACTCTCCTCTAGCGTATATACATAAATACCAATCTTTATTCTATAATAAAAGGGAAAAAAAGCAAAGACAAATTGCTTGTCCTTGCTTTTCTAACATTTAATAAAATATATTCATTT
>Ga0079225_10000890_pt1 | contig 16450 bp, 15 predicted proteins | sample Poulit2012_FD_76344 | JGI IMG/M metagenome (GOLD analysis project Ga0079225, IMG submission 76344) | Agricultural soil microbial communities from Georgia to study Nitrogen management - Poultry litter 2012 | ecosystem: Environmental > Terrestrial > Soil > Agricultural land | place: USA: Georgia... | reverse complement strand
GCAAAATCCCGAACTGACGAACAGAAACTGTATACAAGGCTGAATTGGAATGGATGAGTTTGCAAATCAAAACAAAGTCCTATACTGCACGAGTTCCATACAGTAAATACAGCAGTTACATGGGAGGAAGGTTATAGTCCTTACCTGGGGAGATCTCACGGTGGTTATTCAATTAACAATCAAACTAGTGATAATTTGATGAACCATGAGAAGTCAGCAGAAACCATAGTAGTTTCCAAGGAAACGAAGGGCTGAACAATCTTAAATCTTGAAGAACAAGGAGGTGTAGACATCACCGCCTAAACACAGAAAATCATCGTGGCATTTGCCGAAGAGATGACTACCTATGGAGAGATAAGTTGGAAACGAAAGGGTACATAGGAGGGTGTAGGGATGTCGCATGGATATGAAGAAACAAGATGGTATCAACTTAATTGAGAAGATAATCTCTGATAATAATTTATGGACTGCATATGAAAAGGTATATGCAAATAAAGGTGCCCTAGGTGTAGACGGAGTAACGGTCTTTGAACTCAAGGGACATATGAATAAATATTATGAACCTTTAAAACGGAAATTAAGAGATGGAACATATCAACCTCAACCAGTAAAGAGGGTTGCCATCCCAAAACCAGATGGTTCAAAAAGATATTTAGGAATCCCATGCGTTTTAGACAGAGTATAATTCAACTTGTCCGAAAACAGATTCAAATTTTAACGGTCTTTTATCTTTTAAATAAAACCTTTTTTTATCTCTTCCCAAAGCTATTGCCTCATCAAGCTCTAACAGTGTTTGAGCCATTACTTGGGAGAAACTTTTCTGTAAGGCACGGTATGTAATTTGTTTTATTTCTTTCATTGTGACTGAATTTATGATATCTTTCATTTTAAGGACCTCTTTCTCTTGTATTAGTGGTTGTCACAAACTTAACTATACAAAAGAAGGTCCTTTTTTTCATGGAAAGTAACTTTACTTCCTACCGCGCTTTGCTTGGTTGCCTCATTTTTGGGATTCAAGTCTATCGACTTAAACCCCAAAAATGAGGTATGTGTTCTCCCATAAACATTTTACTCTAACCTTTTTAGTTATGCTAAAGGTGTTACCATCTCTTTCTTGGAAATCAAACCCAGCAATATTGAATTCTTCTCCCTACACTTGTAGACATCTTTTCAAATGAATAATATTTCATAAATGTTTAAAGCATTAATTTTAAATTAATCATAATACATATCTCTATCATCCATAAGTAGCTTGATATTGTTTTCATTAAAATACAGATAAATATCGTTTTGAAAGCTAAGCTAAATAGGGTTTCTCGACCCAATATTCATCAACATAGCGCAGCTACCTGGGGTATTGGTAGGGTCTCTATTAATAGCAACAAAGTGAAGGGATTTAGATGCAAAATCTCATATTTTTTTATTTAGTTATCTATCAACTTGGATCCTTTTTAAATTTAGCTTTTTTTAAGATACCGTATAAATCATGAAGAAACATATCATTCCTATTTTGGGAATAGAAATATAATTCAAATGATAACTTTACTGGGAGTTGAGTAGATATCTTCTGTAAGTCACCATTTTCTAACTCGGCCTTCACAGACTCGTAAGGTAGGAACGAGATAAATTGGTCGGTTTTAATTAATTCTTTCACTAAATCCACATTATCCATTATGTACTTTATATCCAATTTAATATTTTGGTCTTCACACATTTTCATAAGGTCGTAATTGTAAAAATATTTGTTGTCCCTGTCTGTAGATAGTAAAATTAAAGGCCAGATCTTGATGTTGTCTATATTTACATTATTATACTGGGATAAGGGATGATTAGGGGGACATACCAATACAATTGGTTCTTCCCAAAGTAATTTATATTCTGACCCTTGTGGAAGGTTGTTAGCTGATAAAATAAATGCATCGACTACACCTTTAGTATATAAATCAATTAATTGAAGTGATTGAGGAACAGTGCGAATATTCATTAGTTTATAATGAGGATGTTTATAAAGCTCAGATAGTATCGTAGGTAATATATATTTAGCGCAAAAAGGTGTAACTCCGATTGTATACTCACTATCAATAGATAATTCTTGTTGAATTGTATTTATTGTGTCATCAATATTGCTCACGGTATCAAGCATGTTTTTGTAAAAATATTGTCCAGCGTAAGTTGTTTGAATCTTTTTATCTTTATATATGATTAACTTTTGTCCAAGTTCTTCCTCCAATGATTTAATTCTAAGGCTCACAGCTGGTTGTGTAATATACATTTTCATCGCTGTTTTAGAATAGCTCTTTAATTCTACTAAGTTTAGAAATGTTTTGATTTGGGAAATGTCCATTTGTATCATCCTTATATATTATTTATAAAGGCTCTTCCGAGTAATTTTCAGTTAAAGCTGAATTATTGGAAAGCCTTTTTTGTTTTCTAAATATTTATGCATAGATTATTGCGGTTTTAAATATAGAATTCTCATTATTTATTAGTAAGTGCCATTAAATTTATATTCCTGGTAGTGCCGGGTTATCAATAGTTATTCTTTCAAATTCAAATATAGATAGAAAATAAAGTGGTCTAAAAAGCAATAATATTTATGGACAATTAAATTTTTTGAAGCACATGACAATAAAAAAATGAACCATTCTAAAGTTTATTATTCATCAAGTCAATTTAGGTTTATCTAGAGAACCGAATCAAGCTGATTGTACGAATATCTCATAATGTTTTTAAATTAGTGAATTTCATAATGCAGATTTAGTGCCACGTCACTACAACATGTAGTTTCGTTGGACTTTTCTTAACTGCATGTTGTAGTGATGTGGCTGATTTAGGTAATTATGAAATTCACTCAAATAGCTTGATTATAACTTACATCCTATAAATTCCTGGAGTGGATGTTACAAATCTCTGCAGTCAATAGTAGTAGTTTGTTTTGTAACTATTCTTTGACATCTTAGGTGTCATCCAATGTTTAGTAAGTATTTTGCAATAAATTTTAAATTAAATAAATTAAGTGAAATTCACCTAGTGTACAATTCAAGAGTGAATATGGTTGACATGGAATCACTATAGGCGTGATTTCTGGCGAAAGTACAGAGTTTAGAATCCCGATCAAGGTATCACGCTAAGATTATTACTATAAGGAATGGTTATAAGACTATTTAGAATATTGATTATACATAAGCAACTGTATCATCTATCATGGTATTTAAGCAACTATTAGTAATTCTTATACTAGTTATCGTTCAGCAACTTAATGTATAACAGTCTTCATCATTTTTATACATTTATGGATTAAGTGTTCAACTAGTATAGCTCTAGGAAGATGTAAGCTTGACAAAAAATCTGAAAGGAAGTGTATGCAATGGTTACAAGCAATAGACGACATCGTGTTGCGATAATAGGAGGTGGATTAGGTGGTTTGACTGCTGCAGCTTTTTTGCAGCGTGAGGGTATTGATGTGCATGTATATGAGCAAGCTCCAAAATTGGAGGAAGTAGGCGCTGGTATTAACTTGGATACTAACGCTACAAGGGTACTGAAATTATTAGAGTTAGATAAAGAGCTGATGAAGTTTGCAGTACCACTAGACAAGGTATGGGAATTTCGCCAATGGAATAATGGTCATGTACTTTACAGTGAACCATTCGATTCGGATTTCGGAAGTCCGCATGTAGTTATACACAGAGGGGATCTTCAGAATGTTTTAAAAAGTGCAATTTCTGAAGAGTCTATCTCTCTAGGTCACCGCTGTATTAATATTGAAGAAAACAATGATGGTGTTGAAATAACTTTTGAAAATGGAATTACTGTAGAAGCTGATGTACTTATTGGTGCTGATGGTCCTCATTCAGTTGTAAGAAATGCTGTAGCTAATCCTACTCCAAAACGTTTCAGGGGGGCAATATACCGAAGTCTAGTCCCGATGGAACTAGTACCACCTTCCCAGCGTGTACCTGATCGGACAGCATGGTTAGGAAAACGAAACTTTTTTATGCGTTACCCTGTTTCTGGTGGGAAGTTACTAAATATAGCGGCCGGTGTCTCTCGAAGTAAATGGGATCACAGTTCCTCCACGGTCGAAGCAAAGGTTGATGACTTTCTAGCCGAATTCGCGGATTGGGATGAAGATGTACAAGTAATGATTAAGGCATGCCCGAATACAAAACTTTGGGCATTATATGATATGCCACAACTAGATAGATGGAGTTCAAATCGGATAACCTTACTTGGAGATGCTGCTCATTTCATGCTTCCTTATCTGGGTCAAGGAGCGGCACAGGCAATGGAAGATGCAGTAGTCTTATCAGGTTATTTAAAAGATATTAAAAAAGGTAATCATGTATCAGAGCTTCTTACACGATATGAAAGAATGCGTAAACCAAGAGCATCGATGGTTCAGATGATGGCAAGTACTATTTGGGATTTTATTGATACACCCGGTGCTGAGGCAACGGTCGATAATTTACCGGGAGGTGATATTTTTAACACGTATAAAGGTCTATTTAATATGCATGAATGGCTTAATGGGTACAAGATAGAAAAGGATATAATAAAATTCCCGGAAGACTCTCAATATACGGAGATTAGTAGTGTAAAGTAGGCTAAATAATTTTACGAAACTACTGTAGAATTACTTACAAATTTGATTATTAAGTAAAATGTAACGGCTTACATTGTAAGTTCAATCTTAAGGGAATTGCAGGGGTAAAAAGTATGTAGTTCAAGGTTGATTTTTTTCTGGAACATTAAAATTATTATTTGGAGGTAATAAAAATGAATGAACCAATTTTTGATATTGCACATCTGGCACATCTTGAAATTTACAGTCCGAAATTAGAGGAATCAGTAGCATTTTTTAGAGATATGTTAGGGATGGATGTAGCGCATCGGAAAGGGAAATCCGTTTATATGCGTGCTTATGAAGATCATTATCATAATACATTAATTATTACGGAGAATGATGAAGCTGGTTTAGGCCATATGGCTCTAAGAACTAGGACCCCTCAAGCTCTTGAGCGTCGGGTAGATGCTATCGAAAAGATGGGCTATGGACTTGGTTGGATTGATGGCGATGTTGGTCATGGACCTGCTTATCAGTTCCAATCACCTGATGGTCATAAAATGGAAATTTTTTGGGAAGTAGACTATTTTAAAGCTTCAGAAGATCAGAAAACAGCCCTATTAAATCGTCCACAAAAACGTCCAGGACGAGGTGTGCCTGTCCGCCGTTTAGATCATGTGAACTTGCTAGCGCAAGAAACAAATAAAAATGTGGAGTTTTTGGAAGAAGCATTAGGGTTTAATGTGCGTGAACGTATTTTAGATGAAAATGATAAAGATGTAGCAGCTTGGTTAAGTGTTACAAATTTAGCTCATGATATCGCTATTATGGGAGATGGATTAGGGGAGAAAGGGCGTCTACATCATATTTGTTACTGGTATGGTTATCCACAGAACTTATCAGATGTATCTGACTTATTAATTGATAACGGTTACGAAATTGAAGTAAGTCCAATCAAACATGGTGTATCCCAAGCCTCGTGTATGTATGTTTTTGAACCGGGTGGAAATCGTGTGGAACTATTTGGGGATTCAGGATATTTAATCTTTGATCCGGATTGGGAAACAGTGGAGTGGAAGGGTGAAGATACAGAAAAGGCTATTTTATGGCACGGTTCTAGCTTACCCGAAGAGTTTTTCATTTATGGAACACCAATCAAAAGCAAAGAAAAGGTAAAATAATCATAGTATAGTTGACATGAATGTTATTGATAAAAAGAGGAGAAGAGAGCTACTCGCTTCTTCCTTTTACACTTATCTAGTTAAAAAATATTAGTTGTTATTTGTTGTTCGATAATAAAAGGAGGATTTTTACTTGCAAATTAATTCTAAGTATATGGAAGTTAATGGAATCAATACCCATTATCATGAACAAGGTTCAGGTAAAGATAAAATGATTTTAATACACGGATCGGGACCAGGAGTTTCGGCTTTTGCTAATTGGCGGTTGGTCATTCCGCATTTCAGTGAATCATTTCAAGTATTTGCACCGGATATTGTTGGATTTGGTGATACGGATAAAGTGGAAAAAGATCAATATACATTGGATTTATGGGTTAATCATCTGGTTGGATTTATTGAATCAGTTTCAGATGAGCCTGTGTATTTAATCGGAAATTCATTTGGCGGTGCTATGGCACTTCATGTGGCTCAAAGAAGACCTGATTTAATAAAAAAATTAGTTTTAATGGGCACGGTTGGAATTCAACATAAAATTTCCTATGGATTGGATCGTGTTTGGGGATATGAGCCTAGTCTTCAATCGATGCGGGAGTTAATTGATTTATTTTCATTTGATGAGGAATTAGCAAAGGATGAAGAACTTATTCGGTTGCGATATGAAGCAAGTATCGAATCGAAAACAAAAGATGCATTTGCAACTATGTTCTTTGAATCAAGACAAGAAAGACTGGATGAACTTTCTTTATCAAAGGAACAGATCAAACAAATTAAAATTCCTACTTTATTAATTCATGGCGTAGATGATCAGGTTATTCCGATAGAAGATACTAGTTATCGATTGATTAAACTATTGCCGCATTCGGAATTACATGCGTTTTCTGAATGTGGACACTGGACACAGATTGAAAAAACGGAACCATTTGTAGAAGTCGTCCGTTTATTTTTGAAAGCCCAGTAAATTTCTTGGACAACATATTTATACATGAATATGAACCCAATCCTTAATCTTGGAGGATAAATAGTAAGCTAGATGGTCGAAATAATAAACCATCAGCTACTTATCTTCCAGATTGCCATAATAAGTGATGACACGATTAAGAAAACTACATGATAATCTGAATGGAGGATTAACAAATGACTGATATTCAAGAAATTATATTAGGACATGGTGAGAATCAATTGTCCGGATTATATGCTCCAGCAGTAGGAACTTCTCCAAAAGCATTAATTTTTGCAATTCATGGGGGAATGTATGGATCCGAATATTTTAATTTAGAGCAAGAATTATCTTTACTCAAATTGGGTGCAGAAATGGGATATTCTGTAGTTTCGATTGACCGACCTGGATATGGAATTGCTGTGGATAGACCGAATTCATTTGATGGGCAAATTCCAGCAATTCAGATGGCAATAAATGAAGCTTTTGAGAAATATGGGTTAGAATCCGCTGGTTATTTTTTAGTTGGCCATTCAATAGGTGCTATGATATCTGTCATATTGACGAATGAGAATAAGACATATCCTTTACTTGGTTTAGATTTGAGTGGAGCAGGTTTATTATTTCATGAGCAAACTAAAAAAGCTTTAAGGGAATCGATTCTAAATGGTTATGTTCAAATGGAGGCTCATATAAAAGGTTCGATCATGTATGGGCCCGAATGGACACGTTCTTCTGAGGTAGTCAATAAAGATATTAAAACTTTTACAACTCCTATTGCAGAATCTGAAATCGAGGATGCGTTAAGATGGGATGAGAGAATATTAGAAGAGAGTTCTAGTATTCGTGTTCCCGTACATTTTGCCCTGGGAGAATTCGATAATATTTGGCAATGCACAAATGAAGTGATGAGCAGGGTTCCCTCTTTATTTAGTTCGACACCTTTTATTGATGTGGGTGTTCAAAGGTTTTCTGGACATTGTAATCACTTACACAAGATGGGGAAAGCCTATAATATGCAAACACTGTCATTTTTGGAGGAGTGTATCTTATATCATCAAAATACAACAACTTTGAAAGGATAATGTTTTTAAAGTGAGGTTTTCCATGATATTACCAAGTTGATATAAATCGTGGTTATGACGTTCGATTTATATGTATATGAGTGCAGATACAAGGGGCTGCACTAGCTAGATGTTTAAATAAAATAGTTGTTATACAAAAGTGAACTTAAGAAACCGTTGAAGATGTCCATCATGATTTTTTAAGTTTAGACTAAAATTTTTTGTTCTAATGATTGGAACCCTGATATTATATTTATCATTCAATCAGAGTAATTTACAGATGATGGGGGAAGATTTGGAGCAAAGAACCCAATAGGATGAAGTTCATTTATGAATAACCTAATCATACTAAAGTCAAATAAGAAAGTGATTAATATGACATAAACGTTGGTGTTATAAATGATTTTGTAAGCAGAAGAAGTCTTTAATATTCGGACATGATGGACAGTTTCTCCTACAACGTAGAAGTAAACACTAAATTTCCAAATTGTTTTCAAATAGAAAATAAGAGGTGTCTTGATAATGAAAAATATTAATGTCAGGGAAATGATTGATGAAACAAAATTTAATCGTTATCACGGAATGGTATTATTTTGGTGTGCTTTTGCTATTTTTAGTGAAGGTTATGATCTTGTGATTTTGGGGTCCGCTATTCCTGTTCTGATTGAGGAATGGGGTATTACATCGAATCAAGCAGGTATGTTAGGAAGTGCTACTATAATTGGTATGATGCTAGGAGCCTTTTTCTTTGGTACTTTAGCGGATAGAATAGGAAGGAAAAATATCATTATTTTTTGTGTTGCTATATTTAGCTTCTTTACGTTTATTATTGGCTTTACTAATAACATTTACCAATTTGGAATGTTTCGTTTTATTGCGGGAATTGGCTTAGGTGGTGTGATGCCAAATGCTATAGCATTAATGTCAGAATATGCTCCGAGGAATTTAAAAAGTACGCTAATATCAGTAATGTTTAGTGGTTATTCTGTCGGAGGAATCGTTGCTGCATTGATTGCAATACTCTTAATTCCAAAGTATGGATGGGAGGTTACATTCTTTATTGGAGGAATTCCACTTTTATTGCTACCTTTTATGTATAAAACATTGCCTGAATCACCATATATATTGATTGCAAGACAACAGAACAAGGAACTTGCATCTATTTTAGTAAAATTAAAAACAAAATATGTACCTTCGGATGGAGAGCGATTTTCGACAGGCTTCCCTGAGCAAGAAGTAGGAAATGCGGTAGCTGAATTGTTCAAAAAGGGCCGCGCTTTTAGTACTGTCATGTTATGGTTGGCATTTTCCATGTGTTTATTAATGATTTTTGGTATGAACACTTGGCTACCAGAACTTATGAATGCAGCTGGCTATCCCCTTACTTCAAGTATATTATTCTTATTAGTTTTAAATTTTGGGGCAATATTTGGAGCAATTGGAGGAGGCTGGTTATCTGATAAATGGAATCCGAAAAAAGTATTGGTTCTATTTTTTATAATAGCTGCGATTTCTATTTCGTTTTTAGGATTTAAGGCAAATATTCTTCTTTTATATGTGTTAGTGGCAATAGCTGGTGCCTCAACAGTTGGAACACAGATCATTGCTAATGCCTATACTAGTCAATATTACCCGAGCAAGATACGCTCTAGTGGTGTTGGCTGGGCTTTAGGTGTTGGACGTTTGGGAGCAATAGCTGGTCCTTTGGTAGGTGGAGTCCTTCTAACTTTAGCACTCCCAACATATCAAAACTTTTTAGCGTTTGCTATTCCAGCGGTTATTGGTGCAATTGCGATTTTCTTTGTGAAAGAAAAACAGTCCGGATCAGAAATAGGGTATCAAGGGATACCTGAAATGGCAAAAAAACAGCAGCCCGGCAGTAATATGTAAATCTTTAAAATAAGAAAATTGGAAACCTATTGTAAAAGACTGTTATAAGCCTCATTATAATTGAAAGTTGCGAACAATTATTAGTATGAATGAATTGGATACAAGGAGAATAGTAATGAAATCATTATCATTAACTAAAATAAAGAATCATGCGAAACATTTGAACAAGGCTTGGGAAACGGAAGAAGGGGTCCAGCCACTTACTGTGCTGGATCCTGAACTTACGATTGACGAAGCTTATCAAGTGCAACTTCAAACAATTGAAGATAATGTCCAAAACGGCCAAACGATCACAGGAAAGAAGATCGGATTAACTTCTTTAGCAATGCAAGAAATGTTAGGTGTTGATGAACCAGATTATGGCCATCTTTTAGAACAAATGGAAATTGAAAATGGTGGTACCATTTCTTTTAAAGATGTTTTACAACCAAAAGTGGAAGGAGAATTAGCCTTTATTTTGAAAGATGATTTAATTGGTCCAAACGTTACAACTTGGGATGTGTTGCGAGCAACTGACGTGATTGTACCTGCGCTAGAGATCGTAGACAGTCGGATCAAAGACTGGAAAATTACGCTAGCAGATACTGTTGCGGATAATGCATCTTCAGGGTTATATGTACTCGGAGGAAACCCTAAAAAGTTGACAGATATAGATATTAAACAAATTGGCATGACACTTCATAAAAATAATGAATTGCAAAATACTGGTGTTGGTGCCGCGGCTTTAGGAAACCCAGCCAAATGTGTTGCGTGGCTTGCAAATAAATTGGCAGCGTATGATATCACATTAAAAGCTGGGGAAATTATTCTTTCAGGAGCTTTATCGGCTGCAGTAGAGGCAGAACCTGGGGATGAATTCTCAGCGAAGTTTGCTGGATTTGGTGAAGTGCGAGTTTCGTTCATTGATTAATAAAAAGAGATAAACAATTAAGGTACTAGGTTTATGAGGGTTGAAACGATATTATTACCCACTTGATAAAACATTGTAGAAATATATGGGGTGGCGCATGATGAATAAAGAAATGATTAATCAACTTGCGGATTATGTACTTAATGCGGAAAAAGAAAAAAGAGAGATTGTTAACATTACATCTGAATTATATCCAGGACTGTCCATAGCTGATGCTTATTTAGTACAGGAGGAATTAGTTAGAAGAATGATAGCTGAAGGTAATAAAATAGTAGGCCTTAAAATGGGAATTACAAGTGATGCAAAAATGAAACAAATGAATGTACATGATCCAATATTCGGCTATATATTTGATAATATGGTTATCGAAGAAGGAGATAATGTTGCAGTTTCTAATTATATTCATCCAAGGGTTGAAGCAGAAATTGGTTTCATTTTAAAAGAAGACCTAGTGGGACCTGGAATTACTGCATTGGATGTTTTACGAGCAACAGAATATGTATTTCCAGCACTCGAAATTATAGATAGCCGTTATGAAGACTTCCATTTTACATTACCAGACGTTATTGCGGATAATACATCTGCAGCGGGGGTAATATTTGGTACGGACTTAAAGAATCCCGAAGCATTAGAATTAGATGTTGTCGGTGTGACATTGTCTATTAATGGGGAAATTAAGGAGCTTGGGGCAGGTGCTGCTGTGTTGGGACACCCAGCTAATGCCGTTGCTAGGCTTGCTAATATGTTAAGTGAAAGAAATGAAAAGATTAAAGCGGGCCAACCTATTTTAACTGGTGGAGTAACATCAGCTGTCGATCTAATACCTGGTGATTTTGTACATGTGAAATATGGTGGACTAGGTGATGTATCATTTTTTGTAACAGAGTAATATTTTTCATGAATAAAGAGGTATTTGCCATTGATCTATCCATTAGAAGTTATAGAAGAAAGGATATAAGAAAAAAATTAATAAAAAGTGTAATAAAAGCAATAAGTGAGTTTTTAGAAGCACTGAGGAAAAAATTGTGCGTTATTAGAATAACAGTTTAATAAACATAAAATAGATATAGGATTGGGAAAACTCCTATATCTATTTTTAATACTTGAGAAAAACCAAGCTAGTGATTGGGAAAACCTACGATAGAGTCCAGCGTTAGTAAAAACATTTCCGTGGGAAGTATGAAATGTTGTGTTGACTTTAATTTGATAAATAAAGGGTGGAGAGAAAAATGTCAGAAAAGATTAAATGTGCGATTATCGGATCTGGTAATATTGGAACGGATCTTATGTATAAACTGTTAAGAAGCAATAAACTAAAGGTTACCGCATTAATAGGAATAGTACCAGAATCAAAAGGTTTACAAAAAGCGCGTGAAAATGGAGTAAAGGCTATTGATACAGGCATTGACGGTTTGAAAGAAAATCCTGATATTGCAGAAATTGTGTTCGAGGCCACCTCTGCAAAAGCGCATGCTTATCATGCGCCGATTTTAAAAGAAATGGGCAAAAAAGCTATAGATTTAACACCAGCTGCAGTTGGCCCTTTTTTAGTTCCTTCTGTGAATTTAAAAGAAGAAGATGTATCCAGCTTAGATAATGTGAATATGGTGACATGTGGTGGACAAGCGACTATACCGATGGTGAAGGCAATTTCTGATGTGATGGAAGTGAACTATGCGGAAATTGTTGCATCTATAGCAAGTAAGAGTGCCGGACCGGGGACACGGCAAAATATTGATGAATTTACGGTTACAACAGCAAATGCGTTGAAGGAGGTAGGCGGTGCAAAAGAGTCGAAAGCGATTATTACACTTAATCCAGCCGATCCACCAATTATGATGAGAAATACGATATTTGTTCAAACGGTGGATAACGCGGAACAATATAAAGGTAAAATTATTGCATCCTTGGAGTCTATGCTTGAAACAGTTCAAAGTTATGTCAAAGGCTACCGTTTTAAAGCTGATCCTGTGGTGAAGGGAAATCTTGTTACTGTATCTGTAGAAGTTGAGGGAAATGGAGACTTCTTACCCAAATATGCGGGTAACTTGGATATCATCACTTCAGCTGCGGTTAAAACGGGGGAAATTATGGCGGAGAGCTTGCTAAAGGGAGAGAGTGTGAAATGAGTAAAACAAATGTAATTTTTAATGATGTAACATTGCGTGATGGAATGCATGCCATTCGTCACCAATATTCATCAAAACAAATTGCTGAACTGACCAAACTAATTGACGAATCAGGTGTAGATATTATTGAAGCAACACATGGAGACGGGTTAGGTGGAAGTTCGATTCAATACGGGTTTTCTAAAGAGACAGAAGAAAACATCATTAAGACTACGGTCGCAAATGCCAAAAATGCAAAAGTAGGTGTATTGCTATTACCTGGTATTGGTACAATTGAACACTTAGAAAGGGCTTATAACTGGGGGGCTCAAGTAGTACGTATAGCAACACACTGTACAGAGGCTGATGTTTCCGAACAGCATATTAAAAAAGCAGTTAGTTTAGGAATGGATACAGTTGGATTCTTGATGATGTCTTCACGTACCACTCCAGAGAATCTTTTGGAAGAAGCAAGAAAAATGGAATCTTACGGGGCAGGAACTATTTATGTTGTTGACTCTGCCGGTGCTTTAACGATGGATGATACCCGTCGTAGAATATCATTATTTAAGAAGCATCTAAAAACCTCTATAGGATTCCATGGTCATAATAATCTGTCTTTAGGGGTGGCTAATTCCGTAGTTGCTTTGGAAGAGGGAGCAGATCGAATAGATACAAGTCTTGCTGGTATGGGAGCTGGTGCCGGAAATACGGCAACAGAACAATTAATTGCTGTTATGAATAAAATGGGAATTCCTAATTCAGTTGATTTATACAAGACAATGGATGCTGCGGAGAATGTCATGAAGCCCATGATGGAATATCCAGTTCAAATAGACCGTTTGAGTTTAACATTAGGTTATACAGGCGTTTATTCCAGCTTTTTATTGTTTGCGGAAAGGGCTGGAAAAGAATATGGCGTAGATCCTCGTGATATATTGACGAAAATTGCAGAGATAGGTGCTGTTGGAGGTCAGGAAGATTGGATCATTGGTGTCGCGCAAGATTTAGCAAAAGAGCAAGACGTTCGTGCATAGTTTAGAATGACTATCTGAATCATAATATCATTAAAATGCATTGGAAGAGTAGATAACAGCGCTACCCTACCAATGCATTTTTTAAATTTAAATTTTTATCCATGACGTTATTATTAGTATTACTATATTTAAATATGATGGGCTTCAATGTGCAATTGAAGGATATCATATGGGAGTAACCGCTGAGAATATCGTTGAAAAGTATGGCATTACGAGAAAAGAACAGGATAGTTATGCTTTGGAGAGTCAGAAAAAGGCATTAAAAGCTGTTGAAAGTGGTAGGTTTGATGATGAAATTGTTCCTCTAACAGTCAATAATAGACGGGGGATATTTGAGTTCACCAGAGATGAATTTCCAAGGGAAACGAGTCTGGATCAACTTGGAAAACTTCCTTCTGCATTTGTAGAAGGAGGTAGTGTAACTGCAGGAAATGCTTCTGGATTAAATGATGGAGCAGCGATAGTTTTGTTAGCCTCAAAAAAAGCAGTAGATGTACATAATTTGAACCCAATTGGAAAAATTGTCAGTTCAGCTAGTGCAGCTGTCCCTCCAGCTATTATGGGAATAGGACCAGTTCCATCTACCAAAAAAGCATTGGAAAGAGCTGGGATGGAAATGAATGATATTGATCTGATTGAGCTGAATGAAGCTTTTGCCGCCCAGGTACTGGCAGTTAATAAAGAGTTACATATTGATGAATCTCGTTTAAATGTAAATGGAGGTGCAATAGCTTTAGGACACCCTGTAGGTTGTTCTGGAGCAAGAATTGTCGTTTCTTTATTACATGAATTAAAGAAACAAGAAAAATCGTATGGTTTAGCAACATTATGTGTTGGGGGTGGTCAAGGTGTCTCACTCGTTGTTGAATCGTTGTAACCAAGTGTTAGTTGTAGGATGTGGTCTAATGGGGGCGGGAATCACACAAGTTATTGCTCAGGCAGGAATAAATGTAATTGCCACTGATCGGACCGAAGCAGATTTAGATCGTGGTAGAAAGCAAATTGAAAAAGGTATATCCAAAAAGAGTCATGAAGAACAGAAAGAAATATTTAACAATATCACGTTCACAACAAAGCTAGAAGATGGAAAAGACAGTAATTTGGTTATTGAAGCTGTGCCTGAAAAACTCTCTATAAAAAGAGAAGTTTTTACAAAACTAGATCAGATCATTCAACCGGAAGCTATTTTGGCCAGTAATACATCATCTTTATCGATTGCATCTATTAGCTCTGCAACTAAAAGGCCTGATCAAGTAATAGGATTACATTTTTTTAGTCCCGTGCCCGTGATGAAGTTGTTAGAAATTGTTACAGGAATAAATACAAGTAAAGAAATGATTGAAGTATGTAAAGGATTTGCCAAAGACATTCGTAAAGAAGTGATTGTAGCTAAGGATTTCCCTGGTTTTACGGTCAATAGAGTGCTTTTGCCTATGTTAAATGAAGCAGCTTTTCTTGTCATGGAAGGGAATGATCCTGAGGAAATTGATAGGGGTATGGTACTAGGTACGAACCATCCGATAGGGCCACTTAAACTTTCAGATATGGTTGGTATTGATGTCGTACTATTTACATTGGAAAGTCTTTATGACGGATTTAATGATTCCAAATATAGACCTTGTCCAATTTTAAAGAGAATGGTTGAGTCTGGTCATTTAGGTAAGAAGTCAGGGCAAGGTTTTTATGCATATTAAAGTATAGGAGGTACATCCATGCTATTCACGGATCAACAAGAAATGATTCAAACTAGTTCCTTAGCAAAAGATCATTTAGATCCTTGAGTAGCTGAGGGCGATCAAAGTGGATTTGCCATAGGGGAATATTCATTTGATGGCTGTACATGGATTCTTCGGCATTCAGATTCCTGAAGCGTATGTTGGGGTAGGCAGTGATATGCTTAGTTTTGCTGACGAATAATAAGAAGACAGCAACTCCTAATTAGAATGAAAAATAAAATAAATTAATTTTTATTGAACATCAATCTATCTATTTTTACACATTTGATGTTTTAAAACCAAATTTAATAAAGTTCATCTGTTTGAAGATCTAGTGGAAGGATATATCCAGTAAAGGGTCATTTTAGATATGTTCACTTGCACAAACAATGATGTAGTACTCAGCAGACACGGTTTATTTTACTAGTAAAAATAAAATAAAAAAGCAATAGAATTTTTACAATCCATATGTAAAATTCTATCACTTTTTTACAAACATTAATAAACTATTATAATATGTTTTTTGTTTAGATTAGTGAATTCCAAAATGCCAATTTAGTGCCACGTTACTGCTACATGGAGTTTTATTGAATTTTTTTTAATACAATTGTAGTGATGTGGCTAATTTGGATAATAATGAAATTCACCTAGATATGTATTTTCATTATTATTACTTAAATACTCCGTGTTTAAATAATTTCCAAGAGGCGGCTAATCGATATTGGAATCTTTCGCTCCCAGCATACATAAATTCAATAATTAATCCATCAAATAGACAGAGGTATGCTTCAACTGCTTCTTCAATTTCTAAGTTTACTATATTTCCTTGTGTTTTTGCATGTTCAAATAAAGGAAATAGTAAGTTGCCTAATTCAGCAATTCGTTGATTTGTTTGAAGAAATAATTGGGACTTAAAATCGTAAGGTGGAGAATAAAGAGTTCGTAGGCAAAATATAGAAACAACTTCACTTGTCAGTCGTTTCTCATAGTTAAGTAATAAATTATAAAGAGTATTCTCTACTATTGTATCGTCCTTCAATT
>Ga0079225_10000888_pt1 | contig 16455 bp, 18 predicted proteins | sample Poulit2012_FD_76344 | JGI IMG/M metagenome (GOLD analysis project Ga0079225, IMG submission 76344) | Agricultural soil microbial communities from Georgia to study Nitrogen management - Poultry litter 2012 | ecosystem: Environmental > Terrestrial > Soil > Agricultural land | place: USA: Georgia... | reverse complement strand
GAAGGCACCACGGCCAGTCAGACGAAGGGTCACACCCGAGGATCGTCAGCTACAGCCCACCACTGAAGCGCCGGCTCTGCTGGCACTGCGGGTTTGGCTAGATCCATCCTCACAGTCAGCCGAGGTTCTCCACACAGACGGTGAAACCACGTTCGCTGTAGGTGTAGCCCAGGCCGCTGGCGCACTGATCAGCGGCGAACGGACCGTTCGCGGCGGTGAGGATCTGGGTGGCGCGCTGGCGCGGGCGCACCGCGGTGTCGGCGCAGTCGACCCGGACCGGGTCGGTATCGTGCTGGGGATCGACGCTCATGCAGCCGCCGAGCACCCAGTCGATGTCGAGGCACAAGGTGCCCGCGGAGCGGTTGAACGAATCCCGCAGCGAGTAGGTGGAATCGACGTCAACCGGACACTCGTCGGCGCTGGTGGCGGTCGCGACTACCTTGAAATTGGCTGCGGCACTGCCGCATTCGGCTTTCTCCACTCGCGGTTGGTCGGCGGTGCCGCCCATCGCCAGGCAGTCGTCGACCTGCAGGTCGGCGACGTCGCCGGCCGGTGCGCAGCCGATCATCGCGCCGACCGACGCCAGCAGCGCGGCCAGCCCGAGCGCCGGACACCGTCGCGGTGGCCGAGGGCGTCGGGTCAGCGACGCAGCCCCAGCCGTTCGATCAGCGACCGGTACCGCTTGACGTCGACGTCGGCGACGTATTTGAGCAGCCGGCGCCGCCGCCCCACCAGCAGCAGCAGCCCCCGGCGCGAGTGGTGGTCGTGCTTATGGGTCTTCAGGTGCTCGGTGAGCCCGATGATCCGGTTGGTCAGCAGCGCCACCTGGGCCTCGGGCGAGCCGGTGTCGGTCTCGTGCAGCCCGTAGTCGCTGAGGATCTCTTTTTTCTGCTCGGCGGTCAGCGCCACGACAATCTCTCCATCGGTCGGTTCGCGATCAATCAACACGGGCGCGGCCACCGCGAACCGCAGCGCACGCCGTCGGGCAGCTTAACACCGGCGCGCGGTCGTGACCGAATTCGCTCAATCGGCGACGAGGATCTCCCGGGCCCGGGCGGTGTCGGTCTCCATGGCGGCCACCAGCGCCTCCACCGAGTCGAAACGTTGCTGGCCACGCAGGTGGTCGACGAAGTCCACGGCGACGTGTTCGCCGTAGAGGTCGGCGGAGGCGTCGAGCACGTAGGCCTCGACGGTGCGGTTGCGTCCGGAGAACGTGGGGTTGGTGCCGACCGAGACCGCCGCCCGGCACCGCTGGCCGGGCACGACGGTGCCGGTCAGCGGACCGGGGCCCAGCACGGTGAACCAGGCGGCATACACCCCGTCGGCGGGGATCGCCGCGTGCATCGGTGGGGCGACGTTGGCGGTGGGGAACCCCAGCGTCGCACCCCGGCCGTCCCCGCGCACCACCACGCCCTCGACGCGGTGCGGCCGGCCCAGCGCCTCGGCGGCGGCGACCACGTCGCCGGCGTCGACGCACGAGCGGATGTAGGTCGAGGAGTAGGTGACGGTCTCGCTGCGGTGATGTTCGGCGACCAGCGAGACCGCCTCGACCGCGAAGCCGAGTTGGGCCCCGGCCTGGCGCAGCGTGGCCACGTCGCCGGCGGCCTTGCGTCCGAAGGTGAAGTTCTCCCCCACCACCACCTCCACCACGTGCAGGCGTTCGACCAGCAACTCGTGGACGTAGCGCTCGGGGGTCAACTTCATGAAGTCGTGGGTGAACGGCATCACCAAAAACACGTCGATGCCGGCCTGCTCCACCAACTCGGCACGCCGGGTCAAGGTGGTCAACTGGGTGGGGTGACTGCCCGGGTAGACCACCGACATCGGATGGGGATCGAAGGTCATCAGCACCGTCGGAATGCCGCGTTCACGGCCCGATCTCACCGCGTGGGCGATCAATTCGGCGTGGCCGCGGTGCACACCGTCGAACACCCCGATCGTCAGAACACAGCGCCCCCAGTCGGTGGGGATCTCATCCTGTCCGCGCCATCGCTGCACGGGTGTCAGCCTACGATGCGCGCGGCGACGCGCGAGACACCGCCGGTGACTTCGCCGCGGCGCGCAGTTGCCTAGACTCGTGGTCGTGGCCGCCAGGGACAAGCCCGGGGACGACAGCCCCGGAGATCACGCCGATGACCTGACCTCGGTCGCCCAGGACTACCTGAAGGTCATCTGGACCGCCCAGGAATGGTCCGCGGAGAAGGTCAGCACCAAGAGGCTCGCCGAACGACTGGGGGTCTCGGCGTCCACCGCCTCGGAGTCGATCCGCAAACTCGCCGATCAGGGGCTGGTCGATCACGAGAAGTACGGGGCGGTGACGTTGACGGCCGCGGGGTCGCGCGCGGCGGTGGCGATGGTGCGCCGCCACCGCCTGCTGGAGACGTTTCTGGTCAACGAACTCGGCTACAGCTGGGACGAGGTGCACGATGAGGCCGAGGTGCTCGAGCACGCGGTCTCCGATCGGCTGATGGCCCGTATCGATGCCAAGCTGGACTACCCCGACCGCGATCCGCACGGCGATCCGATCCCGGCCGCCGACGGTCAGGTGCCCTCGGCGCCGGCCCGTCAGCTGTGGGACTGCCAGGACGGCGAGTCCGGGACCGTGGCCCGCATCTCCGACGCCGACCCGGACATGCTGCGCTACTTCGCCGACGTCGGCATCAGCCTGGATTCGCGACTGCGGGTGCTGACCCGCCGCGAATTCGCCGGAATGACCTCGGTGGCCATCGACGCCGCCGACGGCAACCACACCACGGTGGATCTGGGCAGCCCCGCCGCCCAAGCCATCTGGGTCAGCTGAGCCCCGTGGTAGGTCAGGGCAGCGGATTGGTTCTCGCGTCGGCGCCGTAGACGCCGAGCAGGTCGCGCGCCGAGACGATCCCGATGAGCACGCCGCTGCGTTCCACCAGGATGTGGCGGATGTAGTGGTTCATCATCCGCACCGCGGCCTCATCGACGGTGGTCTCGGCGTCGCACCAGATCAGGTTGGTGCTGGCCACCTCGGCGGCCGGCACCGCCGCCGGATCTCTGCCGTCGGCGACCACCGCGACCACGTCGCGTTCGCTGACCAGCGCGGTGGGGCGTTCGTCGACGCCGACCACGACCGCACCCACCTCGCCGTGCACGATCGCCTGGGCGACGTCGGCCACGGTCGCCGTGGCCGCCACCCGCACCACCGGGTCGCCGGTGACCGTCGCGATCGGGATCGACCCGGCCGCAGGGATCGCCGAATAGTCAGTCATGGGTCTCATCGTCGCATGCGACGATCCCGGCCCGACTCGCGAACCGGTCACGCTGCGAAGCGTTTCGTAGCGATGTCGCTCGCCCGACGGTGCCCGTTACCGAAGATGGCCCACTAATTCACCGTCGGCGCCGAACAACTCGCGCTGCCAGTGGGTCGTCAACGCATCGGTGTCGACCTGATCAGGGTGAAAATCAGGTTTGGTGAACGGCCTCATGTCCGAGTAGAACCCGCGCCACATCGGGTTGCGCAGCATCCGCACGTCGGTGAGGATCTGAATCGGCCGACGACGCATTGGCGGTCAGCGGTAGCGATCGAGCGACAGGGATCGCCATCCGGCCCACTCAACCCGGCACCCCCGATGAGCGCGTGCCGGCCGGGTAATGGCCCAAGAACGCCGTCGGCCCCTTGTGCCAGATACGGTCGATGCTCACACCGTGCCGCGCAAGCCAGTGACATTTTTCGCCATCGTTGTGGCCTTTCTGTCGGGGCGTGCCGAGCCGGCCTCCTCTCCGTGGACGACGGGCTCATCCGGGCGCGTGGGTATTCGCAGGCGCTGTCGCCGTGGGGACACGCCACCGGTGTTCGCTCACCGGGCACGCCCAGCGCCGGTGCCGTGATCTCGGCGAACTCCATCGTTCGTTGGGTGATCATCGTCAAATCAGCTGTTCAGCAAGCCTTTGGCGATGTGGGTGATCTGCACCTCGTTGCTGCCGGCGTAGATCATCAGCGACTTGGCGTCGCGGGCGAGTTGCTCGACCCGGTATTCGGCCATGTAGCCGTTGCCGCCGAACAGTTGTACGGCCTCCATGGCCACGTCGGTGGCGGCCTGCGAGGAGTACAGCTTCATCGCTGACGCCTCGGCAAGGGTGGGGATCTTTTTGTGCTGCAGCTTCTCCAACGTCTGGAACACCATGTTCTGCACGTTGATCCGCGCGACCTCCATCTGCGCCAGCTTCAGTTGGATCAGCTGGAACTGACCGATGTTCTGGCCCCACAGCGTGCGGGTTTTGGCGTAGTCCACACACAGCCGGTGGCATTCGTTGATGATGCCCAGCGACATCAACGCGACCCCGACGCGTTCGGCGACGAAGTTGGCCCGCGCACTCTCCCGACCGTCGCCGCCGGTGTGCTGTTCGGTCTCCCCCAGCAGCCGATCCGCAGTGAGCCGTACCTGGTCGAAGAACAGCTCCCCGGTCGGCGAGGACATCATGCCCATCTTCTTGAAGGCTTTGCCCTGGGTGAGCCCGGGCATCCCGGCGTCGAGAACGAAGGTCAGCACCGGCCGGTTGCGCTTGTCGACGGCCGGCTCCCCCTCGTCGAGTTTGGCGTAGACGATCAGCACGTCCGCGTCGGGACCGTTGGTGATGAAGGTCTTCTGTCCGCTGAGGATGTAGTCGTCCCCGTCGCGGCGGACATAGGTTTTCATCCCGCCGAACGCGTCGGAGCCGGCGTCGGGTTCGGTGATCGCCCAGCAGGCGATCTTGTCGAGCGTCATCAGCTCGGGCAACCAGCGTTCCTTCTGTGCCAGGGTGCCGCGGGTGGCTATCGTCGCCGCACCCAAGCCGAGGCTCACCCCGACCGTGGACAGCAGCCCGATGCTCACCCCGGAGAGCTCCGAGACCAGCACCGCCGCCATCGACAGCTGGCCGCCCATGTCGCCGAGCCCGCCGGACTCGGTTTCCTCCGTGTCGGTGGTCGCCATGCCGTCGGCCGTGGCGCGCTGGCGCTCCAGCATGTTTTTGACCGCTTCGCCGGCCATCACGTCCAGCCCGAACTCGCTGAATAGTTTCCGCACGATCGGATACGGCGAGCTCTCACCGCTTTCGAGGGCGTCCTGAAGCGGGCGGATCTCCTTGTCGATGAACGCACGCATGGTGTCGCGCATGATGATGTCGGTCTCAGACCACTCGAACATTGCGGTTCTCCTGTTGTCGTCTCGGTCGGCTACTGGGGCAGCCGGGCGGCGATGTCGTCGATCTGCCAGACCCCGTCGGTTTCGATGGTCTCGGTGTCGTGCCAGCCGGCCAGCCGCGAGATCGCCCCGCCCTGGACGGCGTAGACCCCGCCGGTGACCGGGCATTTCTCCGTCGCCAGGTAGGCGACCAGCGGCGAGATGTTGGCGGGGGCGAACAGGTCGACCTCACCCTGATCGGGTTCGGCCATCAACGCACCCATGCCGGGGGTGGCCAGGGTCAGTCGGGTGCGGGCGATCGGGGCGATCGCGTTGACCCGCACCCCGTAACGCTCGAGTTCCTCGGCGGCGATCAGGGTCAGCGCCGCGATTCCGGCTTTGGCGGCCCCGTAGTTGGCCTGGCCGGCATTCGGCAGTGTCACCCCCGAACCCGACGCGGTGTTGATCACCGCGGCGTTGGGCTGATCACCGGACTTCGACTGGGTCTTCCAGTATTCGGCGGCGTGGCGCAGCATCGCGAAGTGGCCTTTGAGGTGCACCGCGAGCACCGCGTCCCACTGCGACTCCTCCATGCCGGCGATGAACGCATCCCGCAGGATGCCGGCGTTGTTGACCAGGACGTCGAGGCGGCCGAATTCGTCGACCGCCTGGGCGACCAGGTTCTTCGCCGCGTTCCAGTCTGCGACACTGTCGGTGTTGGCCACCGCACGGCCCCCCGCGGCGATGATCTCGTCGACCACCTGCTGGGCCGGCCCGGGGTCGGCGCCCTCGCCGGTGTTGGTGCCGCCGGCATCGTTGACCACGACCGCGGCGCCTTCGCGGGCGAACAGCAGCGCGTGTTCGCGACCGATTCCGCGCCCGGCGCCGGTGACGATGGCGACGCGCCGGTCCAAAACTCCCATGGGGGGTTCTCCTTATCTGGTGGAAACGTCTAGTCCGCGAGGACGGCCAGGCCGTCGGTGATCGCCATCTGTTGTCCCGGTGGGGCACCGATGCGCGCGGTCTGGAAGGCGTAGCTGGTGGTGTTCTCGGCGGAGCCGACCTTCCAGATCTGGGTCTGCAGGTCGTCACCGGGAAGCACCATCTTGGAGAACCGGACCGCCAAGCGTTTGAGTCGGTTCACGTCCGATCCGCCGACCTCGGTGAGCACCGCCCACGAGGTGAACGCCATCGTGCACAGGCCGTGCGCGATGATGCCCGGCAGCCCGGCGTCGGTGGCGACCTCCTCATCGAGGTGGATCGGCATCGGGTCACCGGCGGCCGGCCCATAGCGGAACGTCTGGTCGTCGTCGACGCGCTGCACGACGGTGGCCACCGGCGGCCGGTCGATCAGCGCCTGATCGAACTTGTGCTCCGGGCTCAGTTCGCCGATCTTCTTCCCGGCGTCGTGGCCCCGGAAGAAGGTGGTGACAAACTGCTCGTTGACCAGTTCCCCGTCCTCGGTGCGACATTCGAGGTAGATCGCGGCCCGGGTGCCGTTCTCCAATCCCTCGTAGCCGATCATCTTTGCGCGCGAGACCAGTTTGTCGCCGGGCCGGATCGGGCGGTGGAAGTGGAAGTCCTGTTCGCCGTGGACGACCCGGGGAATCAACTCCACCGGGGCGACATCGACGGCCGGGGTCAACAGCGACTCGAACACCGGCACGATCGCGAAGACCGGCGGGGCGACGTCACCGGCCAGGTGCGCCGGGATCGGGTCATTGGTCGCCTCGGCGTACTCGACGATCCGTTCGCGGGTGACTTCGAAGCGGTCCTCGTCGGACCACCGGTTCAACCCGCTGTCGTCGAACGCCAACTCGTCGTCGGTGGCGGTGTCGGTCATGGTCAGGCCGCCGCCGATGCCAGGGCCTCGAGTTGCGCGAGGCTCTTGTCGAGTTGCTTGGCGCCGTCCTTCTCCACGGCCTTGCCCAACGCGCCCTTGATCAGCGCACCTTCGAAGTCACCGGCGACCTGGAACGCCGACCCGTCCCCGTCGGGGGTCACGGTGAAGGTGAAGGCACATTTCACTCCGGCCATGCCGGTACCGGACAGGGTCAGGCTGTGGGGTGCGTCGATCTTCTCGACTTTCCATTCGATCTTGTTGGCCATGCCCAGCATGACGATCTTGGCGATCAACGTCGCGCCCTCGCTGAGGCTCGCCGGCGGCTCCTCGAGCCACTTCTCGTGGATGGTGAACCACTTGTCCCAGGTGGACAGGTCGGAAATGGTGTTCCACAGCGGCTGCGGGCTGACCGACAGGTTCTTGGTGGCTTCGATGTGTCCCATGAGCCTTCTCCTCTTGTCTGTGACGGGTTGTGGCGGGCTCAGCGCTCGGCGCGCTGGTAGGCGGTGACGACGGCCGCTCCGCCCAAACCGATGTTGTGCTGCAGGGCGGCGGTGACGCCGTCGACCTGGCGTTTGTCGGCCGCACCGCGCAGCTGCCAGGTGAGCTCGGAGCACTGCGCCAGTCCGGTCGCCCCCAACGGGTGCCCTTTGGAGATCAGCCCACCGGATGGGTTGACCACCCAGCGTCCGCCGTAGGTGGTGTCGTTGTCGTCGATCAGTTTGGGGGCCTCGCCGGGCCCGCACAGGCCGAGCGCCTCATACAGCAGCAGTTCGTTGGCCGAGAAGCAGTCGTGCAGTTCGATGACCTGGAAATCCTGCGGACCGAGCCCGGACTGCTCGTAGACTCGCTGGGCGGCTTGGACGTTCATGTCGTAGCCGATGAGGTTCTTGGCGGTGCCGTCGAAGGTGGAGGCGAAGTCGGTGGTCATCGCCTGTCCGACGATCTCCACCGCTTGCCCGGCCAGCCCATGGTCGTCAACGAACGCCTCGCTGGCGAGCACCGCCGCCCCGGAGCCGTCGGAGGTCGGTGAGCACTGCAATTTGGTCAGCGGGTCGTAGATCATCCGCGCATCGATGATCTCCTCCAGGGTGTAGGTGTCCTGGAACTGCGCGTACGGGTTGTTGACCGAGTGCTGGTGGTTCTTGTAGCCGATCTTGGCGAAATGCTCGGCGGTGGAGCCGTAGGACTTCATGTGCTCGCGTCCGGCCGCGCCGAACATCCACGGCGCCGGCGGAAACAGCACCTCGGAGATCTCGGCCATCGCCAGGATGTGTTTGTCCATCGGCTGGGCGCGGTCGTCGTAGGAGGCCTCCAGCGAGCCCGGTTTCATCTTCTCGAATCCGAGCGCCAGGGTGCAGTCGGCCAGCCCGCCGCGGATCGCCTGGGCCGCAAGGTAGAGCGCCGTGGACCCGGTGGAGCAGTTGTTGTTGACGTTGACCACCGGAATGCCGGTCACTCCGAGTTCGTAGACCGCCCGCTGCCCCGAGGTGGATTCGCCGTAGACGTAGCCGACGTAAGCCTGCTGCACCTCGCGGTAGTCCACGGCGGCGTCGGTCAGCGCCTTGGACCCGGATTCCCGGGCCATGTCCGGGTAGTCCCAGGCGGAGCCGTCGTCGTTTTGCCGGCGTCCCGGCTTCTCGAACTTCGTCATCCCGACGCCGACCACGTACACCCCTTTTGCCATCCCATTCCCTTCAGCGAGTTACCGATATAAAACATACACACCTGACTGTATCTTTGCAATCGTCGTGGGCGCCGGTTCGGTCGCCGAATCAGGGCGGGCCCGGGCATCGCGGGCGGGTTTCGGCGGGTTTCGGCGCGTTTCTGAGGGCCCCCGCGCGAAATCCCTGCCATTGACAAATGGCGTCAGTTTCGATTGCCTGGGTCGTGACGCCGCGCCCCGCCGCAGATACCTACCGGGGCGCACGGCATTACGAAAGCGAAGGTCGATGCCAGCTCCCCGATCCGACGCCGAGACAATCAACCAGACGATCGACCACGAGATCGTTGTGATCGGCGCCGGTTTCGCCGGTATCGGCGCCGGGATCAAGCTGACCCGGGCCGGTTTCGACGACTTCGTGATCCTCGAGGCCGGCGACGACGTGGGCGGGACCTGGCATTGGAACACCTACCCTGGTATCGCCGTCGACATCCCCTCGTTCTGCTACCAGTACTCCTTCGAGCAGCGGGCCGACTGGTCGCGCACCTACGCTCCGGGCGAGGAACTGAAGGCTTACGCCACCCACTGCGTGGACAAGTACGGTCTGGGCCCGCGGCTGCGGTTCGACACCACCGTCACCGCAGCGGAGTTCGACAATGATCGAAACTTCTGGCGGTTGTCGACCGCCGCCGGTGAGCGACTGTCGGCGCGGTTCGTCATCAACGCTTGCGGAATCCTGACCCAGCCGGTCATCCCGGATATCCCCGGCGCCACCGAGTTCGGCGGAACCACCATGCACACCGCCCGCTGGGATCACGATCAGTCGCTACAGGGCAAGCGGGTGGGCATCATCGGCACCGGCGCCTCAGCGGTGCAGTTGATCCCGACGATCGCCGCCGACGTCGAACACCTCACGGTGTTTCAGCGCACCCCGATCTGGTGCCTACCCAAACCCGATGTGGCCGTGCCGCGCCCGGTTCAATGGCTGCTCGACCGGGTTCCCGCCGCGCAGTGGGGGTCGTGGCTGGCCGCCCAGCTGTTCGTCGAGTTCACCTTCCCCATTCCGGCGCACTATCAGCGCGCGATCCCCCGGTTCCTGCCGGTCAGCCATGCGCTGGCGAAGCGCTATCTGCGCAGCCAGGTCCGCGACCCGCAGGTGCGCGACAAGCTCACCCCACGCTACGGCCTGGGCTGCAAGCGGCCGAGCTTCCACAATTCGTATCTGTCGACATTCAACCGGCCGAACGTCTTCTTGGAGACCACCCCGATCAGCGCGATCAACACCGGCGGCGTGCGGGTCGACGACGGCACCCAGCACGACCTCGACGTGCTGATCTTCGCCACCGGATTCAAGGTGATGGATCCGGACAACATGCCCACCTACGCCCTGCGCGGACTCGGCGGCGTCGAACTCGGCGCGTTCTGGGACGAGAACAGGCTGCAGGCCTATCAGGGGGTCAGCGTGCCGGGTTACCCCAACCATTTCTCGGTGGTCGGCCCCTACGGCTACAACGGGTCGTCGTACTTCAACCTTATCGAAGCGCAGACCGATCACATCCTGCGCTGTCTGCACCACGCCCGGGACCGCGGCGTCGGCTATGTCGAGGTGTCCCGTGAGGCCCACGACCGCTTCTTCGCCGAGATGATGCGCCGCAGGCGCAGCCAGATCTTCTGGCAGGACACCTGCGCCGCGGCCAACAGCTACTACTTCGACAAGCACGGCGATGTGCCGCTGCGGCCGGCCACCTCCCTTGAGGTGGCGTGGCGCAGCCGCAGTTTCCGGCTCGACGATTACCTGTTCCGAGCCGGCTGATCGGCTGACAGCGCCGGGAGCGTCTCGGCCATCGACGCGGTCAAGTCGACGCAAGCCCGCTCCCAGCGCCGCCGGGTCCGCGCGGTGTCGCCGTCAACGAACCCGGCGATCAGGATGCCGCGCAGCACGTCCATGGCGGTGTAGACGAGGTTGCGGATCTCTTTCTGCGCGGGATGGTCGGGCATCAGTTGCGCGATCGCCGCGATCAGCGTGCTGTTGACGATCGGCTCCATCCGAGCGATGTGCCCGGCGAGTACCCGGTCGGTGCGGGCGGCCACCCACAACTCCACGGTCGCGACGAACAACGGCCCCTGATGGGATTCCCACAGGAACTCCAACACCGTGGCGACCGGGTCCGGACTCGAGCGCACCCGCCCGACCTCACGGATCGCGCTCTGCACCCGCTGTTGTGCGAGATGCTCGACCGCGGCGACGACGAGATCCTCCTTGGAACGGAAGTGGTGGATCTGGGCGCCGCGGGTGACCCCGGCGATCTCGGCGATCCGTGGGGTGGTGGTTCCGGCGTAGCCGTAGGAGACCAGGCAGTCGATGGTGGCGTCGAGCAGTCGGGTGCGCATCGCCGCGCTGCGCTCGGCCTGGGTGCGCCGCACGGGTTGCTCCTCGACGCCGGTCGCCATCGTCGGTCCTTCCGCGCGGGGCTTGGTCGCCTCACCCTAACCCACCGACAGATAAATGCAGCACCGAACGTATCTTGTCTCGGTGGATACCCGCACACGCCGTTTCACAGCGTCGCCGGCCGGATCACCACCACGGAGGTGGTGCGCGCCCCGGCGTCGCGCAGCAGGGCGATGACCCGCCCGTCGGCGGCGGTGGCCGCGTAGATTCCGTCGATGCCGGCGGCGCTCAGCGCGCGCCCGTGGCCGGCGGCCTCGGCCTCGGCGGCGCTGAGGTCCCGGCGGGCGAAGGCCGCCAGGCACGCCTCATCGAGGGTGTAGCTCAACGCGGGGTGCTCGGTGAGCTCTTCGAGGGTGCGGGCCTGCTCCAGGCCGAACCGCCCGGATCGGGTGCGCCGCAGCGCCACCAGATGTCCGCCCACTCCGAGCATCTCCCCGACATCGCGGGCCAGGGCGCGCACGTAGGTGCCCGCCGAACACTGCACCTCCACGTCGAGGTCGATCGTGTCGGCGCCGCGGCGCAGATCCAGCAGGTCGAACCGCTCGATGCGCACCGGGCGGGCGGCCAGTTCGACCTCCCGGCCTTCCCGGGCGAGCTGGTAGGCGCGCTTGCCGTCGATTTTGATCGCGCTGACCGCCGAGGGCACCTGCGCGATCTCGCCGCGCAGCCGGGCGATCGCCGCGTCGATCGCCGCCGCGTCCAGGTGCGCGGCCGCCGTGGTGGCCAGCACTGTGCCCTCGGCGTCCTCGGTGGTGGTGGTCTGGCCCAATCGGATGGTGGCGCGGTAGCCCTTGGTGTCGCCGGTGAGCAGCCCGAGGATCTTGGTGGCACGGTCGACGCCGATCACCAGCACCCCGGTGGCCATCGGGTCGAGGGTCCCGGCGTGACCGACCTTGCGGGTGTGGAACAGTCGCCGGCACCGGCCCACCACGTCATGGCTGGTCATCCCGGCCGGCTTGTCCACGATCACCAGCCCGGGCAGGACCGGCGGCGACGAACGGCGGCTCACAGCACGATCGCCGTCAACACCAGCTCCCGGGCCACCGCCCAGCGCCCCCGCAGCACGGTCAGCGGCGGGCCGGCCAGCGCCGCCGGGTCGATGAGGATGCGGGAGGTGAACCTCCCGGTGTCCCCGGAGGGGTCGACGTCGACACTGATGTGGGCGTCTTCGAACCCCAGCCAGCGTTCGGTGAGCGGGAACCAGGCTTTGTAGGTGGCTTCTTTGGCGCAGAACAGCACCCGGTCCCAGTGCACGCCGCCGGGCAGCGTCGACAGTGCGTCGCGTTCGGCGGGCAGGCTGACCGCGTCCAGCACGCCGGTGGGCAGCACGCCGTGCGGTTCGGCGTCGATACCGACCGACCGCACCGCGGTGGCGCGCCCGACCACCGCGCCGCGGTAGCCGGCGGTGTGGGTGAGGCTGCCGACGATGCCGTCGGGCCAGCGTGGCTGGCCCTTCTCCCCCTTGAGGATCGGCACCGGCGGCACCCCGAGTTGGCCCAGCGCGGTGCGGGCGCAACCGCGCACCGTGATGAATTCGCGCCGTCGTTTCTCGACCGACCGGGCGATCAGCGGTTCTTCCTCGGGCAGTGCGGCCAGCTCGGTCGGATCGTCGTAACGTTCGGCGGCGGCCAACGCGGCGCCGTCGACCCCGGCGGGCAGCACCGCCGCCAGCAAGGTCGTCGTCATCGGGCCCGCCGGCGCTGCAGGCGGTCGCGGAACTGCTCGGAGGCGGCGCGCATCTCGGCGGTGATGACGAAATGGCCGCCGAAGTCGTTGAGGTAGCCCGGCGCGTACTGCGGGTCGGGCAGCACTTGGCGCAGCCAGCGGTAGGGTTTGCGTCGCCGCCACTCCCGCGGATAGCCCACCGACACCTCCTCGAAGCGCACCTCGTCGTACCAGGTGGTGCGCGGAATGTGCAGGTGGCCGTAGACCGAGCAGACGGCGTTGTAGCGGGTGTGCCAGTCGGCGGTGGCGGTGGTGCCGCACCACAGCGCGAACTCCGGGTAGAACAGCACGTCGCAGGGGTCGCGGACCAGCGGGAAATGGTTGACCAGCACCGTCGGGGTCATCCAGTCGAGCTGTTCGAGGCGTTTGCGGGTGGCGGCCACCCGCTCACGGCACCAGGCGTCGCGGGTGGCGTAGGGCTCACACGACAGCAGGAACTCGTCGGTGGCCACCACGCCCGCGTCCCGCGCGATCGCCAAACCCTCGGCCTTGCTGGTCGCCCCGGCCGGCAGGAAGGTGTAGTCGTAGAGCAGAAACATCGGCACGATGGTGGCGGGCCCGCCCTGCTCGGTCCAGACCGGATAGGGGTGTTCGGGGGTGAGGACGCCCATCTCGTCGCACATGTTGACCAGGTAGTCGTAGCGGGCACGACCGAAGATCTGCGTCGGGTCCTTGCCGGTGGTCCACAGTTCGTGGTTGCCGGGCACCCAGATCACCTTGGCGAACCGTTTGCGCAGCAGGTCCAGCGACCAGCGGATGTCGTCGGTGCGTTCGGCGACATCGCCGGCCACGATCAGCCAGTCGTCGGGCGAGGACGGATACAGCGACTCGGTGACCGGCTTGTTGCCGACATGTCCGGTGTGCAGATCGGCGATCGCCCACAGGGTGGGCTGGACCTCTCCGCTCTGTTGCCACATCACCACAGTTCCCCAGCGTAACGGTGCACCGTCGACCGCCGCCGCCGGTGCTCGCGCGGCGCCGGCGAGGTTGGCGGCTTTCCCGATGCGTCGTCGGGGCGACTTGTACACTCCCGGCAAAGAGGCGTCCGGCCGGCGTCTCGGCACAGCACAGACAAGGGGTGTCATGATCGCCAAGGTGCGTCTGGGTGCGGCGCTGGGTGCGCTGCTGCTGGCGGTGGTGATGGTGGTGGTGCACACCCCGTCGGCGACCGGCGAACGCACGACGCTGCAGTTGCGCTCGACCGCCGCGCCGATGACCACGACGATCAAGAGCCCGATCGCCAAGCTGACCGATCCCAAGCCGTTCGAACCGTGCGAGGAGATCCCGTTCGACGTCATCGAGGGGTTGGGGCTGGCCTACACCCCGCCGGAGCCCGAGACGCCGATGCGCTGCCACTACGACGCCGGCAACTATCAGTTGGCGGTGGAGGCGATCATGTGGCGCACCTACAACCAGACCCTGCCCGCCGACGCGATCGAGACCACGATCAACGGTCACCGGGCCGCCGAGTACTGGGTGATGAAACCCACCGACTGGAATGACCGCTGGTGGGTGACCTGCATGGTGACGTTCAAAACCAGCTACGGGGTGATCCAGCAGACGGTGTTCTATTCGCCGATCTACTCCAATCCCCAACCCGACTGCCTGGCCACCAACCGCCAACGCGCCGAGGAGCTTTCTCCGTACTACAAGTTCTAGTAGAAAGTTCTGGTGGCGGTAACTTCATCACGGCGCCTCGGCGACCGGGTCACGGGCCGACTGCTGGGGCTGCCGAAACCCACCGGGGGTTACCTGGTGCGGCGGCTGACCGTGCCGATGCGCGACGGCGTCGAACTGGTCGCCGACCATTACGCCCCGCGGCGCGATCCCGTGGGCACCCTGCTGGTCCGCTGCCCCTACGGGCGGGGTTTTCCGTTCCAGCAGGTGTTCGCCCGGATCTACGCCGCGCGCGGCTATCACGTGCTGCTGCAGAGCGTGCGCGGAACGTTCGGGTCGGGAGGACGGTTCACCCCGATGGCGCACGAGGTCGACGACGGTGCCGACACCGTCGCCTGGCTGCGCCGCCAACCCTGGTTCACCGGGTCGTTCGCCACCGTGGGGCTGTCGTACCTGGGTTTCACCCAGTGGGCGCTGCTGACCGATCCGCCCCCGGAGTTGACCGCCGCGGTGATCGCGGTCGGCCCGCACGACTTCAGTGCCTCCTCGTGGGGCACCGGCGCGTTCGCGCTCAACGACTTCCTGGGCTGGAGTGACCTGATGGCCCGCCAGGAGGGGCTGCGGCGGGTGCGGTTGTTGTGGGGCCGGCGGCGGGTGCGACGCACCGCCGGTCGGCTGCCGCTGGGGGCGGCGGGGCGGGCCATGCTGGGCCGCGGCGCCCCCTGGTACGAGTCGTGGCTGGCCCACCCCGACCCCGACGACCCGTTCTGGGAGCCGCTGCGGGTCAGCACCGCCCTGGACCGGGTGCAGGTGCCGGTGCTGCTGTTCAGCGGCTGGCAGGACCTGTTTTTGCCGCAGACCCTGACGCAGTATCGCCGGCTGCGGGAGCGCGGTGTGGACGTCGGGTTGACGATCGGGCCGTGGACGCACTCTCAGATGCTCACCACCGGGCTGCGCACCGTGTGCCGGGAGTCGCTGGCCTGGCTCGACACCCACCTGGCCGGCCGGGAGCGCCCCGCACGCCACCCTCGGGTGCGGGTGTTCGTCACCGGTGCGGGCTGGGTGGAGACCGACGAGTGGCGGCCCGCCGAGACCGAGAAGGTGCTCTACCTGCACACCGGTCGCCTGGAGGAGGATGCGCCCCCGGAGGGCAAGGCGCCGTTGTCGTTTCGGTTCGATCCCGCCGACCCCACGCCGACGGTCGGGGGCCGGCTGCTCTCCCCCGACGCCGGCTATCACGACGATCGCCGGCTGGCCTCCCGTGACGACGTGCTCTCCTGCACCGGGGCGGTGCTCTCCCGCGACCTGGTGGTGACCGGCAGCCCGGTCGTGGAGCTGGTCCACACCAGCGACAACCCGCACGCCGACGTGTTCGTCCGGGTCTCGGAGGTCCACGCCGACGGTCGGTCGGTCAACGTCAGCGACGGCTACCGCCGGCTGGCCCCCGGCCGCGAGCCCGGGCCCCTGCGGCTGGAACTGGATCCGATCGCCCACCGGTTCGCGGCCGGTTCACGCATTCGGCTGTTGATCGCCGGGGGGTGCCATCCGCGGTACGCCCGCAACCTGGGCACCGACGAGCCGCCGGTGTCGGGCACCGCGCTGCGCCCGGCTGTGCACACCGTGCAGCCGGGCTCCTCGCTGCTGCGACTTCCGGTGGGCCGGCCCGACGATCCCGACGCCCGGCGGCTCTGAGCGGTCGACCACTGGTTACGGTGAAGTCATGCCCTCGCCGAATGACGACATCCTGCTGATCGAGACCGCCGACCGGGTGCGCACGCTGACCCTGAACCGGCCGGCGGCGCGCAACGCGCTCTCCGCGGCGCTGCGGGACCGCTTCTACGGCGCCCTGGCCGACGCGCAGACCGACGACGACGTCGACGTCATCATCCTCACCGGCGCCGACCCGGTGTTCTGTGCGGGCCTGGACCTGAAGGAACTCGGCGACAGCGCCGCGCTGCCCGATATCTCGCCGCGCTGGCCGGAGTTGAGGAAACCGGTGATCGGGGCGATCAACGGCGCGGCG
>Ga0079225_10000885_pt1 | contig 16472 bp, 19 predicted proteins | sample Poulit2012_FD_76344 | JGI IMG/M metagenome (GOLD analysis project Ga0079225, IMG submission 76344) | Agricultural soil microbial communities from Georgia to study Nitrogen management - Poultry litter 2012 | ecosystem: Environmental > Terrestrial > Soil > Agricultural land | place: USA: Georgia... | reverse complement strand
GCACCGGATGAATAAGCCCCACTTCGCTTTCCTTTATTTTCCATAACATCAATCCATCGGTTAGCAAATCCTTCTTTAGCGATATTAATGTAGGATTCCCCTAAAGGTTGTAAACTGTTTAAAACGTGTTCTTTTGCTTCCTCATAAGAAACTGTCATCTCAACATCTTTAACGAGTGGGACATACATGTCATACATATTCATCTCGTCGAGTTGTAATACTTTTTTACGTAACGCGACGTAACGGTGTAGAACAGGTAACTTTTCATTAATTGCCGCAACTAAGTTGTCATAAACTTGTTCAGGAATATTGTTTTGACTGAGAGCTGCTTGACGAGCTGAATCATAATTTCTTACCGTTGCATAAAAGTTATCTTTTTTCACTTGACTCGTTAACGTTGTTGCAAACGTATGTTTAAACTGGTCATAAGTGCTATACATCGCTTTAAACGCATCATGACGTACACGGCGATCCTTTGATTCTAAAAAGCCTACATAACGTCCGTGGGTAACATCTACTTCATTTCCGCGCTCATCTGTTATTGCCGGAAACTTAAGGTCAGCATTGTTTAACATACTAAAGGTTTGCGAGGCACTTTGTAACGGTTCAGACGCTAAGGCTAAAATTTCTTCTTCTTTTTGGCTTAATGTATGTTCTTTTTGCCGTAAAACTTCATTCAATGTATGTTCATAAAGTTTTAGTGGTTCATACGTTTGGACAAATTCGTTAATTTTTTCTTCGTCAATCATTAAAATTTCTGGAACGATATAACTCATCGCTTGACTAGCCATCGTTAAAATTGTCTCAATTTTAGCATACATTTCTTGATAAAAAGAATTCGTCGTATCTTGATCGTAACGCATCAGCGCATATGTAAACAATTTACCTAAATTTTCCCCAATTTCATCTTGCATTTGAAACATTTTATAAAGTTGTTCAGCTGATTCATGTAATGTTCCTTGAAACGTTTCAATTTTTGGAATTTCCTTTTGTAAATTTTGAAAACTTTCATCCCACGCACGATCAGTTTCGAAAATATTTTCTAATTCCCACGTTAAGTGCTCAGGAATTTCATCTCGACTAGGTAGTTCTTTTGTTACTTCTGACATAACGATACCTCCCGTAAATATTTTCTTACCAAAAATTACTATTAATTATTAGTATACTATATTATTATCTCAGTTAGGCAACGTTTCATACTTTAAATGAGGTTTTCTCATACATTTCATGCAAAAGTTGTTGATCCATCTCTACAGCCTGTTCAACATGGTTTGGAAATTTAAGTTGTTTCGTTTTAATAAATGTATAATTATCAATTTGTTTAACGATATTAAACGATTCAAGCAGTTTCAAATAAGCGAACATTGGTTCAGGTAAATGTTTGATGAGTGGAAAATTGTTTAATGGTTTCATGACGCGTCTAAAGTAATTTTGACAAAATGATAAAGGAATCGCTGCATTTACTGGTGCCGGATGAACAATATCAAGACAAAAGCGACTTTGCCAATCCCATAATGGGGTCTTCATATAAATTTGTGAGGGAAGGGGTAAATATACGTGAGCGGGTAAATATTGGACATGGGTCTGTTTTGCATACAACCAATTGTACCAAGCAAGAACTCGTCCATATGGTTGGCTTAGTGGATAAATGCGAAAATTTCTTTTCATTCGTTTTAACGTTTCAAAAAAAGTCTTTTTGTCAAAGGATTGTTTCGTAAATAAATCGAGAAATGTTATTTGAGATAAATGTGCCTGGCGTAGTTGAGCGTAAGCTAATGTTTGTTTAAGTAAATTAATACGTTGCACTTGGGTAAAAGTTTGCGTCGTCGGGCAAAAGTAAAATAATGTTAGTGGAAAGGACGGGGAAAATTGATGAATGAACTGTTTAGTAAAGGAATCAAGTAAAATCATCTTTTTTGAACGGCGTTTTAATAGTTTTTCACCTAAGATCCAAATCGGTTCAATGTTCGCTTTCCTATAACCAGAATTTCTTTTGCGAATAATTTCCGAAGATATACGAGAACATTGAAATTCAATCGCAATTTTCTTTTGTCGAATAGTTAGTAATATGTCAGGTTGTTGTTGAATTGAGTGAATGTAAGGCTCTAACTTGGCGGAGATATGTTGCTTCTTTAACCAATGATAAAGGATGAGTTTGCCACGTTCGTGGTAAGGACCTTCCCCACCTTGTGTAGAAGGGCAGTTTTTCTTTTCATAATGGGCAAAATGAGGCATAACGTGTTGACCAGCTTTTAATATGACACGTTCGTGACAGACAGGGCAATAAAAAGTTTTTTGTCGTATCTTTTCTAACTCTGTACGTGTTAGTTTAGCTGGTATGATTAGTGTTCCATCTTTTGTTTTCGCTTGTAACATCGATAGAAATCACCTCAATTTAATATTGAATGGTAAAAGTGCCTATGAACGAAAATAGGCACTTTACATTTTGTTTTTCATCTGTACTTATTCTACGCTGGAAAATAAGAACGAATTTGGGCAAAGGTTTGATTTTCAAAAATTGTTTTCCCATATTCTTCTAATACGTGAATAGTTTCATCAGTTTCTTCAGCAAATTCCAATGTTAAACTAATAATATCTTCCTGTGCATCATCATCGAAAATATATTGATTAAATTCCATATATAAATAATACTCATCTTTATAATGGAATAAACGGTCCGTCATATCATCGACAACTTCATTAAATGAATGACTTAACTGAATGACGTGTTCAAAATCCGTAAATTTAACGATGAGAGAAAAATTCTCATCTTCATCTGATAAAAAGTTTTTAAGTTCAGCCTTTTTAGATGGAATAATTTTGCGTTTAACAAAGTCTTCAATATCTTCATCTATCGGAAATTCATCTTGATTATCTTTACTTGAAAAATCGCCATCTTCATCTTGGGAATCAAATATGTCTAAATCATTTGCGGAAATTCGTGCTCGCGTCACTGTGAACTCTAAACCTTTCCCATGTGCCTGCACTTGAATCCATAAGGGACCTTCAATCTCAAAATCTTCTTGATAATTTACTTCTTCCATCATTTCCCAAAACAATTGTTCGCTTTTTTCTCGATTATACCAAATTTCTTCACGGTGAAAGCCGCGTTTTTCGATATCGAGATATGATACAAAAAACTTTACAGTATCCTCATTAATTCTTTCAATTTCCAAAACAGCTCCCCCCTTTAAATATCAATAAAAACGAAAATATATACACGAAAAATAGTTGTTTATCGTTTTAAAGTAATTATATTATAGTGTATGATATTTTCATTCATATTGGAAGCTAAAAACGTCTAAATGATAAACACTTAATAATTAATTATATCTTAAGATTAACGATTTGTCACGGTACAAAAACTATCATTGAACGATCACCAACAACTATTTAAAACCTATGATAGTGAATAACGATTAAACGGCTATTCTCGTCAATGATAAACGCGCTTCTTTGACTAAATATTCGTATTAAGTAGCAAATGTATATAGGAAAAACGCAGACCTTTTTAATTAACGGACTGCGTTTTAATAGCTTTTTTAAATAATTCTTAATTGACCATGCGCTGTGCTTCACGTAATTGGAACGTGCGAACCGTTCGTGGTAAAAATCGACGAATCTCATCTTCATTATAGCCAACTTGCAATCTTTTCTCATCAAGAATTATCGGTCTTCTCAATAAACCGGGATTTTTCTGGATTAAATCGAATAAATCTTTAAGGGGTAATGTATCAATATCAACATCGAGCTGTTGATAAACTTTTGATCGTGTTGAGATGATCTCGTCCGTTCCATCCTCAGTCATTCGTAAAATTTCCTTTATCTCATCGATTGTTAGTGGTTCGGAAAAAATATTACGTTCTTTGTATGCTATGTCGTGCTCCTCTAACCATGCTTTCGCCTTTCTGCATGATGTACAGCTTGGAGAGGTATAAAGTGTTACCATTAAAAGTTTCACTCCTCATAATAAAAGTCTGATGGATTTACATTGAAGAACTTTGGACCACTTATTATGTTGTAATAAGTATAAAGTTTCCCTTCATTTAAATTATACAATAGATGTCAAGTAAAAGGTAGGGGTATTTCTCTTTATTTCGACGCAATTTGCAAATGTTCAAGAATTTGACACTTACCTTTTATCTATTAATAAATAATCTACCCACATTAAAAAGTTTTAAACGTGGAACTGTTAGATTAATTATATAATATATTGATGAAAACTTAAACATAATTTTCCAAATCAGTTAAAATATTTTATATACACTTTCTGCCAAATCGCTAACATACCGATAAACTTGCTTTACTTTTTATACATAGTATATAATTTGTAATGATTCATAAAAATTTCAATACTTTAAATAAATTTCATAATTTGCTATTAACTAATTTGGAGTTGATAACATGAAAACTATTTTCTCAGGTATTCAACCAAGTGGAACATTAACGATCGGTAATTATATCGGTGCCATTCGGCAATTTGTTGAATTACAAGATGATCATAACTGTTTTTTCTGTATCGTTGATGAGCATGCCATTACCGTTCCACAAGATCCGGAAGAATTAACGAAAAATATTCGTTCCCTTGCCGCTCTTTATATCGCTTCTGGCATTGATCCAACAAAATCAACGCTTTTCATCCAATCAGAAATTAAAGCACATACACAGCTAAGTTGGATGTTACAATCAATGAGCTATATGGGTGAGCTTGAGCGTATGACACAGTTTAAAGATAAATCTGGTCAACAAGAAAGTGTCTCTTCTGCTTTATTTACATATCCAGCATTAATGGCTGCTGATATTTTGCTTTATCAAACTCATATTGTTCCTGTTGGCGATGATCAAAAACAACATTTAGAATTAACCCGGGACCTAGCAGAACGATTTAACAATCGCTTTGGCGAAACGTTTGTCGTTCCTGATATTCGAATCTCTAAAGTCGGTGCTCGCATTATGTCGTTACAAGAGCCGACGAAAAAAATGAGTAAGTCCGACAAAAATGAGCGTTCATTTATTTCCATGCTTGATGATCCGAAAAAAATTGAACGTAAAATTAAAAGTGCTGTTACCGATTCTGACGGTGTTGTTAAATATGATCGGGAAAATAAACAAGGTATTGCAAACTTACTCGAAATTCATTCGAGCTTTTCTGGAGAAACAATCGAAAGTTTAGAAGAAAAATATGCCGGTAAAGGATACGGTGATTTTAAAGCAGGAGTTGCTGAAGTTGTCATTGATAAACTAAAACCGATCCAAGAACGTTATTATGACCTTTATGAATCACAAAAATTAGATGATATACTTGATGAAGGTCGCGAAAAAGCTGCCGAAATTGCTAATGAAACATTAACAAAGGCTAAAAAAGTGATGGGCTTAGGTCGCCCTTAATTTAAAAATCAGAAGCCATTCATTATCATTGTTTACGATGAATGGCTTTATTTATTTTAATGACGGCTTTTCTTCATTACTTTGCATTTCAACCGACCACATATCATACAAAAATGTATAATTACGAACGAGCTTTTCCCCAAAATCATAATGATGTTTCGACCAACTTAATTTAATACCATCATATAATTTTTGCCAGACTTGCTCAGCATCCATCGCTTTAATCGCTTCATAACTTTTTGGATCCCACTCAGTTAACCAGTACCTCAATTCATCAATTTGATTAACCGCTCTTAATTGATCAAGCGCCATCATAAGCACTTGCTTTAACATTCGCTCCCGCCGCGTTAAGCCGATAACTAATGCTGGTTCCATTGATAAAAGATGATATTGCTTCTCAGAAGCCTTTGGACGAAATTGAAAAGAATGTTGCTTCATACGTGATATCATTTGCATCACCCGTTGTTCTTGTCTAGGAATTAAACGACTTTTACGAACGGGAATTTCATAGCCAAGCGTATCAAAGGCCATAATATCACGCCCGTCAGTAATAACCGCTGCGAAGTCAATAACTTCCTTTGCCTGCCGAATTCTTTGATAAGCCCGCCGGTAGATTCGTTCTAATAACTTATGGGGTACTTCATGTAAATCATCTGTTATATATTCATAAAGTTCACTCGTTATGTAAAGGAGAGGTATCTGTTCTAACAATTGAATGTTATCACTCTTCCGCCACTCAAAATAATGGCAAACATTATAACTATTTTCTTCTCCTTCAAACCAATTAACCCATACATCATGTAAAAAAATCATCAATCACACCACTTTTGCAATAATTATTTAAGACGTATTATTGCCTTATTGAAACTTTTTATGCTTTTTCCTTCCATCCAAAGGTAATTGCAATTGAAATTAACAAAAATCCAATCGGAAAAAAATAACATTCTGGACGGGATTTTATGAATAACAAATAATCTAACCATGAAATTCCTGCAGGCAAAAAATTCATATAAGCAATTAAAGTTACCCCACCAGCAACCGCTAAACCAAAACCGATTAAAAATAAAAATAAATAACGCATATATATCACGTCCAAGCCTGTCCACTTGATTTAACATATGCTTAAAATTTTCTATAAATGATAAAAATAAAAAGAGGATGAAACGTAGCCATAATAGCCTTATAAAAAACATCGTTCCCATCCCTTTTGAAGTATAACTTATGGTAAACTGAATATTAAGAAATTGTTTTAACAAATAGGCCGGATGGCAATCGTTTAATTTCTGTAATGAAAGGGTGTAAATAGCATGACAAAAGATAACTACCAACCCGCTTATAATGACCTAATTGGTGATATCCTCAAAAAACATGAGAAAGAAGGCGGAATGGATAATTTATCAGGTAGTGGAAAACCGTTGAGTCGAGAGTATTTTTCAGGGGATACATTTCAACATTTTCAACGAATTGCTAAAGACGCTGGTTACAAACCGTATTGGTTAGAGTTACAATATGAAATTAGTGAGGCTATGTCAAATCTAGAGAAAATCTATAAAGACAATAGGACGCTGGATATTGAAAAGGAATTACAGAAAATTAATGATAAAATATTTGAATATAACAAAACATGTCCGTCACCAATGCAAAAAGCACCAGTTACTATAAACGCTCTAAAAAACTTAGCCAAATAAAATAACGAGCACAAGGAGCATTAATGCAACCGAAAACCGATATTAAACGCAAGCACATCATTAATTCACTCACCTTCTAAAATATTGTTCCCAGCAAAAATAAACGGACTGAATGAGTCCGTTTATTTTTAGTATTCATATTGTTCAAATATCTATTTTACAAAAAAATAAGTCCATTACGTATTTATTCATACTTTTTAAAGACGAGGGATACGTTATGTCCGCCAAAACCGAAGGAATTACTCATAACCACATTTACATTTTGTTGGCGTGATTCATTAGGAACGTAATCTAAATCACATTGTTCATCAGGTGTTTCATAATTCATCGTTCCCGGTATCGTCGCTTCGGCAAGGGTTTTTGCTGATATAATCGCTTCAACACCACCAGCTGCTCCTAATAAATGACCTGTTAACGCTTTTGTCGATGAAATCGCTAATTTGTATGCATGATCACCGAAAACGTGTTTAATTGCAGCTGTTTCATACTTATCATTAAGTTCTGTGCTCGTTCCATGAGCATTTATATAATCAACATCTGTTGGAGCGACGTTCGCATCATCTAGAGCTGCTTGCATCGCACGTGCAGCCCCTTCACCGTCTTCAGCAGGTGCGGAAATATGGTAAGCATCACCCGTTGAACCATATCCGATAATTTCACCGTATATATGAGCTCCACGTTGTAAGGCAGTCTCTAACGTTTCGATAACTAAAATACCAGCCCCTTCACCCATGACAAACCCATCACGATTTAAATCAAAGGGTCGACTAGCTGTTTTTGGATCATCATTTGTTGATAAGGCACGCATCGCTGAAAATCCGGCAAAGGACATATTCGTTAAAGGCGATTCAGTTCCACCAGTAATCATGTAGTCAACATCCCCACGTTGAATCGCTTTAAACGCATCGCCAATTGAATTTGCTCCTGAAGCACAAGCAGTTACCGTACAAGAGTTTATTCCTTTAGCACCTAATTGAATCGACACTTGACCTGCTGCCATATCAGGAATCATCATCGGAACAAAAAATGGACTCACCCGACGATAACCTTTATCTAAATAGCGCAAATGTTGTTCTTCATATACATTTAATCCGCCGATACCCGAACCGATCCACACACCTACACGATTAGCATTTTCTTCATCAATCGTTAACTTAGCATCAGCAACAGCCATTTTTGAAGCTGCAACAGCATATTGTGTAAAAAGATCCATTCTGCGAGCATCTTTGCGATCGATATATTCGCTCGGGTCAAAATCCTTTACTTCCGCGGCGACATGAACAGGAAATTGTTCACGGTCAACTCGTGTAATATAATCGATTCCCGTATGACCAGCAACAATATTTTCCCACATTGTTTCGACATCATTACCAACGGGCGTAACGGCTCCAAGCCCAGTAATTACAACTCTTCTTTCACTCATAAAAACTCCTCCTATAACGATTAATTATAAGATTATGTTCCCCAACGTAAAGCTACAGCACCCCATGTTAATCCACCGCCAAAACCGACAAGTACGACTAAATCATCGTCTTCAATCTCTCCATTTTTAACTGATTCATAAAGCGCAATTGGAATTGACGCTGAAGAGTTATTACCATATTTTTTAATTGACGTAGCCATACGTTCTGTAGGAATGCCAAGTCGTTTTCTAGCAGCTTCCATTATGCGAATATTAGCTTGATGTGGGATTAAATAATCGACATCTTCTTCATTATATCCTATTTTTTCTATGACATTAACTGATGATTCAGGCATTTGTTTAACAGCAAATTTAAATACTTCCCGCCCATTCATGACGAGATGGTCATGTTCGTCTTGATATAAATACTTTCCGCCAATCCCATCAGCACCCAATTCAAAGGATAAAATGCCACGGCCTTCACTTACTTTGCCAATAACAGCCGCCCCTGCACCATCACCGAGTAACACACACGTATTACGATCTGTCCAATCAGTAATTTTCGAAAGTTTTTCAACGCCGACAATTAACACATGCTCATAAGCACCTGTTTTAATAAACTGTTCGCCGGTCGTTAAACCATAAATAAACCCTGTGCAAGCTGCACTAACATCCATTGCCGCTGCATTTGTAGCTCCTAAACGTTCCTGAATCATACAAGAAACTGAAGGAAATGGAGTATCAGGTGTTACAGTTGCTACGAGAATTAAATCGATATCATCAGGTTGCAAGTTGGCATCTTCTAGCGCTTCTTTTGCCGCAAAATAAGCCATATCAGAAGTATCAATATCATCTTCAGCGATACGTCTCTCTTCGATACCTGTTCGTGATTTGATCCATTCATCACTCGTATCAACCATTTTTTCTAAGTCTGCATTCGTTAGAACTTTTTCAGGTAAATATTGTCCAAGCCCTAAAATCCCGACATTATTCATAAATACAACCCCTTATCGTTATGAGCTTTATAGCAAATATTATGACTTGGTACTAATAGTAATGTATTTTATGATTTATGGCAAGAACTTTACAACTCATTTGGTAATAAATTCGAATTTTTATACGTTTCAATGTAATCATTTATCATCCTTTGATAATCGTGCGGTATTTCTTCACTAAAGGGTCCAAGGGATATGACACCGTCTTGAAAATCATAATAGAAAACACCACCTGACAGCGTATCTTTTACCGCTTTTTTAACAGCAACAATATATAGTTTGTCAACATGTTGTATCGTACTCGTTAACACTATTTGTTCATTAATATATGATTGATCGATACCATAACCAATAGCAAATATATGATCGTCAACCGCTCGTTCTAGCAATTCCTCAGAAAAAAGTTCCCCTGTCGGATAAATGACATCAACATCTTTACTAATCATTTGATCATAAATCTTTTTTACTCGTTCTTGTTTGTTCCAATCGTTGACGAAATTTATATGGACGTCTGATTGGGAATTTTCAAATTTTACTCCTTCATAAAAACCTTCTATTTCTGGTTGCCATTCATGGGCAGCAACAATACCAATTTGATTTGTTTCAGTTACTTTTCCTGCAATCATTCCACTAAAAAACCCCATCGCATGGGAATCAAAATTTAAACTTGTTAAATTATCTTTGTAGTAGCCACCATTAAAATAGACGAAATGAACATCAGGAAATTGTTCGGCTATTTCATTGAAATATTTCCCGTAAAAATTGCCATGTCCAAAAATTAAGGTGACGCCATCATCAACTAATTCACTGACGGCTCGACTAATAGCATACTGGGAATTTACGTTTTCTTCTAAAAATATATGAATATCAAACTGTTCTTTAACTTCTATTAAACCGTTATACCCTCTTTCTTCCCAAGAGTTTTCTTCCAAGGGTCCTTCAATTAAAATACCAATTTTGTCGACATGTTTCTTATCGAACATTTGGCAGCTCGTCATTAGGATAGCTATTAAACTTAATAAAATGAAAAACAATAGTTTGCGCAATTGTGGCACTCCGTTCAACATACATTTAGTCAATTTCATACAAACGTTTGTATTTTTTATAATGCTTTTTAACCGTTTCAATATGTTTGTATTTAGGTCTATTGTCACGAAAATAAACTATATTTTCAAGCATAAAGATTTCCCGATTAAATAGTTTGCGATTAACACATAATACAATCTTATGCGGGATAAGTGTACTTTTTAACCATTGCTGAAATATTTTTAGAAAATCTTTTATATAAATTGTTTCATTGTGAAATTTTTTAGAAGCAAAGGAAATGAAATTATCTTGAAAAAATATACCTTCTTCGTTTAGTGACATCCATTCACCGTACAAAATCGGTGTGAACACAAATACACATTGTCCATTATTTTCTCTAAATGTGCAATTAATATGCCATGTACGTTTACTTGAAACACTTTTAATAGGAAAGTTACCAATGACGACTGTATCACTGTATGTTAATAAATTGTCCTTATCAACGAAAGAAAATGAACTGTTTCTCGTAAAAAATTGTGCAAAGCGATTCGTTCGTTCTTCCGGATCTGTTATTAATGCATGAACAGTGTAGTCCGCTTCTAACAATTCATTTATAAAATGATAGCCGAGCCAATTTGTCCAATTTACGATTAAAATATGCAAAATAACCCCACCTTTTGTTTATTTAACTTTTAATTTTTAAGGCAATTTGTTAAGATATAGGAGATGCTATTGATTATATATATTTAAAATATTTAATGTTAACAGTAATGAGGTGGTCCATGTGCGAATTATTATGGCAATTGTCTGGGCATTTATTTTAAGCTTAGCGATTTCATACGTTTTAACGAGTATGGGTGGCGAACCGTTTAACTTCTCGCATACATTTGTTGTCGCTAGCTTAATCGTCGTTGCAGTCGTTGCATTAGGTGAAGGTGCTTTAAAAGAAAGTGATTAACTATCGTAAATGAATAAAACTGTCTCGAAAACGTGTAAAGATTTCCGAGACAGTTTTTTTATTTGGTTAATTTTAATACCAAGGTAATAATGTTAAAGCCGTTAAGGCAGCTAAGGGGATAACGAGCCGTCCAAATCTTTGTGGTGGATAGTTATGATATCCCGGTCCATATCCGCCGTATCCCCCATAGCCTCCATATCCTCCATAACCTCCGTATCCACCGTAACCTTGCCCATAACCAAATTGTCGGTGTTGTTGCATCATCGATTGTTGTTCGTTTTGTCCTGTGGGTACAGCGAAATAAACGTTTTCTTCATCTAATCCTGTTATTATTCCATCAAAAGTATATCCATCTTTTGTCTCTGCTAGCACGTATGAATGCATATGCTCCTTACATAAATCGTATATATGTTGTGAGTGATTTTTATTGTTCATCATATATGACCTCCTCACGTATTAGCCTATTCAACAAAGTGCCTAATTGTGTCTTTTTTACTTTAATCGTGAGAAGTTATTAACTTAAAAAAGGAGCTTGAGAATATGTTAGATATTAATAAACTACTGGAATTAATCAAATACATAATTTTAGGAATTGTCCAAGGGCTCACCGAACCTTTACCAATTTCATCTAGTGGACATGTTGTTATCGTACGTGAATTTTTTTCTGTTCATATTTCTGGTTTAACCTTTGAAATTGTCGTTAACTTCGGTTCACTAATAGCAATAATGTTTGTTTATCGTGAAGTAATTAATCGGTTAATGAAAAATTTTTTTCGTTACATATTGTTGCAGGAGAAAGCAGCAAAACAAGATTTTCACTATGTGTTACTAGTCGTCATTGCTACGATCCCTATTGGAGTAATCGGCATGTTGAGTAAAGAAATTGTGGCAAAGGAATTAAGTGCTTTATCGTTTGTTGGGGTTTCTTTAATGATTACGGGGGTGTTTTTATGGATTATTCGCCATTTACAAGGAGAAAAAACAGATGAACAAATATCGATACGCGATGCAATAATTATCGGCCTAGTCCAAACAATGGCCATTATTCCGGGCATTAGTCGATCGGGGGCAACGATTGTCGCAGCAATGCTCGTCGGCTTAAAACGAGACGTTGCTTTACGTTTTTCGTTTTTGCTTTACATTCCCGTTAGTATTGGCGTAACGATTGTTTCACTTCCCGATATGACAGCCAATGAACAACTATTTATTCCTTTTATTGTCGCTTTGTTAACAGCCATGACGGCAACTTACATCGCGTTAAAATGGTTTATCCAAGTAATGATTCAAGGTAAATTAAAATATTTTTCATTTTATTGTTTAATCGTTGGTATATGTGTTATCGTAGGTAGCCAAATTTTTTAAAACAAAAACGATTCAAGTCCTTTTGTGAAAAAGCGAATGAGGCTCAAGCGAATTTTACTCTTCGAAACACCCCTAGAGTTATATTTCGGTCTAACTCTAAGGGTGCACATTATTTTACGTAAACTCTATTTTATTATGTTAAAAATTTTATCCCATCACATTTTATTTATCCACCGCTAACTGGTGGGATAAATGCGACGACATCACCATTTTCAACGATTGCATCATCTGTTGCATATTCTTCATTAATTGCAATCATCGCTTGCTGTAAATTTGGTAAATCATAACTTTCTAACAGTTTTTCTTTTAATTGTTCGACCGTTATATTTGTTGCTTCAACAGTAACTTTACTTTCGCCGACGGCATCTCGTAGTCCGGCGAAAAATAGTACGTCAATCATCGCTCATCTCCTCCATCGATGGTATTGCTTTTTCATAAGATGTCTCTTCTTGTTGATCACCAATCCAAACAGAGCCATCTTCCCAATGTTCTTTCTTCCAAATTGGAACCATTTGCTTAATTCGCTCAATCGCATAACGGCAAGCTGCAAAAGCATCTTCACGATGGGGTGTAGATACGGCAATTGCTACAGCAATCTCTGATATGTCTAAGCGACCGATACGATGGACAATGGCTGTTTCTGTATTGCCCCATCGTTCGCTTATTTCAGCACCAATTTCCGATAGCTTTTTTTCCGCCATCGGAACATACGCTTCATATTGTAAAAACAATGTTCGTTTACCGTGCGTAAATTCACGAACAATGCCTGTGAAAGTACTAACCGCTCCCGCTTCAGAGCGGACGACTTTTTCATAAACATCATTGAGATCGATAGGATCTTCGGTAATCCAAAAGTTTTTACTCATTGGTCGTTCTCCTTTATTTGTCACTAACTAGTATTTAGTTAGCAATTTTTTAAACAGTTGTTTATACGCCGCGAAGTCGTTAATTGAAAATGTCGGATATTTCCCATCTAGTAATGTTGGTTTTGACCAACCACCTACTGCAATAATATTTTCTAATTGTAACAAATGTTCATCGTCACGATCATTTATAAGGACAATTTTGGGGTACGGGGCTCGCTTATATCCTTCAATAATTAGCAGGTTAATAGGAAAATGTTTATATATAGCAATAATTTTTTCTAAATTAGCATTTTTTGTGCCAGTAATTTTTAATTGCAACCGATTTTCCCCTTGAACACCACTCATAAAGGCTCCAGCTTGTAAATGTTCGTAACTGTCGGTGCCTTTAACTATTTGCGGCTCTCCTCCATGACCGTGATGTTTTAATGTAGCGACGTTTAACGGTAAATCCTTTAAAACAGATGAAATTAATTTTTTAATAAACGTCGTTTTTCCCGAATGTTTATAACCAACCACTTGAATAATCGATAAATCTTTTTTATTTATCATAACAACTCCGTAACAAAAGATTTGTTATTATTGTCATAAAAAAAGACGAACGAAATGACTTTAAGCTTTACAAACAGTTTTTTAACACCTTTTCGATAAATATTAGTAATAATGACCGTTAAATTATCGTAGGAAAAACTATTGTAAAAAACGTTTAATAAAGTATATTCGTTCGTCTTTAGTCAAGCGAAACTTAATGACTCGATTTAATCTGGTATTCCTAATGCAATTTTCGCATAACGTGACATTTTATCTTTACCCCATGGTGGGTCCCATACTATGTTTACGACCGTTCGCTTAACTTCGGGAATGTCAACAAGGGCTCTTTGTACGTCTTGTTCGATATGAGCAGCGAGGGGACAACCCATCGTCGTCAATGTCATCGTCACCGTACAAATACCTTCATCATCTAAATCAACGCCATATATAAAGCCTAAATTAACTATGTCTATACCTAACTCAGGGTCAATTACATTTTCTAATGCACCCATAATATTTTCTTTTAAAGCTTCATCCATAAGAATACCTCCTCATCGTCTTCTTACTTATATTTAATCATATTTTAACCGATTTTTAAAAGAATTAACTTTATTATTTATAAATATGTTGTAAACCAGTCAACTGTCTTTAAAATAGCGTGACGGCTTACTTTATGGTCTCGATTCGGTTCTTTAATAAAATGTAGATGATCTTTGTTAGAATACTCATGTTTCGCTAATTCATAAAAGGATGCTGTGTGGTCAAAGGGTACTACCCGGTCTGCTTCTCCGTGCCAAAGTAATAGTGGGCGGTCGTTTAATTTATGTAACTGATCGGATAAATCATAGCGCGTTAACGTTTGTATAAGTTGGTTAATTTCCGCTTCCGATGGCAATTTACTTTTATCTGGGAACTGATCGAGTAACCAGTTTGCAAAAGATATCATTTTTGGGGAACCCATTAATATTGCAGCGACATTAATCCAGTCATAAGTCGCTAAAAGGGCTGCCGTCGTAATTCCACCCATACTCGTTCCAGCAACACCAAAACGTCCATCGGTCATTAATTGTTCTTTTTCTAAAAACTGTTTAATCATCTCAGCTTCCTCGATGTTTTTTAAAACGATATCCCAAAACGACAATTGTTTTTTAGTTTCTGAAATATTTCCTTCCCGTGCACCATGCCATTTACTATCAGGTAATATGACTCGATAGTTTTTTTCCGCTAATAAATAAGCAAGCGGTAAATTATGTTCCTTTGCACTTGTAAACCCATGAAAATAAACGACGGTTGGTAATCGCTTCGTTTGTTCATTTTTTTTCGTGACGAATAATGCTGGTATATGTTCTATCGACTGTTCGGTAATTGTAATCATGAATTATTTCCTTTCTTTAATCGATATTAATATCATAATACGGTTAATGAGTTTTTTTCAACTGTCACTTTACAAGATGTATGTTTATTTATAAACTATTCTTAATGGGGTGAAAACTATGAATAACAAACGTCATTTAATCGCCTTAGATTTAGATGGCACATTATTAACGAAGGATAAAGAAATTACACCGTTTACAAAGAACGTTTTAGCACGAGCGATCGACGAAGGTCATATCGTTGTTATCGCAACGGGACGTTCAGATATTATGAGTTTATATTATTACAATTTTTTACAATTAAATACACCGATGATTAATTACAATGGTGCTTACATCCATCATCCAAGAAAACGCTCTTGGAGTTTATTGACAAGACACTCAGTACCTAAAAAAACAGCTTTGCAAATCGTTGAAGTCTGTTATGAATTAGATTCAAAAAACCTTTGGATCGAATCGGGTAATCAAATTATTCTCGATCAGCACGACCCGGAAATTATTGCTGCTTTTGAAATGATGCATCGAGAAAATACGAAATTACCACTCTCAATCGGCCAAGTAAGAGAACATATAAAAGAAGATCCAACATCGCTTATCGTTCATCCAAATGAAGAAAAAATTACCGACTTACAAACACATTTGACAAATGAATTTTCTGAAGTCGTTGACCATCGTATTTGGGGAAGCCGCTGGAGCTTAATGGAAATCTCAAAAAAGGGTTTAAGCAAAGCGTATGGTATCGATAAACTTGCCAATTACTACAACATTCCTCGCGATCAAATTATTGCCTTTGGCGATGAAGATAATGACTTAGAGATGATTGATTATGCGGGAATCGGTGTAGCGATGGAAAATGGTATTGACGAGTTAAAAGCAATTGCCGATC